>Ga0137308_100116_pt1 | contig 143423 bp, 125 predicted proteins | sample Inofrocosms_June_FD_97181 | JGI IMG/M metagenome (GOLD analysis project Ga0137308, IMG submission 97181) | Mouse cecal microbial communities from Vienna, Austria - N-Acetylneuraminic and N-Acetylglucosamine D2O microcosms_June | ecosystem: Host-associated > Mammals > Digestive system > Large... | reverse complement strand
TTTGTAAATGTAGGTGGCTTTGTTTATATTGTCTAAAAAGCAAAAGCAAATTAATGAAACTATATGAAAATCATGGTTTCCGTAAAGTATGTGAACAAATTATTCCATTAGATACAGAAATATCCGCATTTTATACTTATGAGATTGGGACAAAATAAGATAAATGGCAAATAGGGTTGATTACATGAAAAGGGATAATACTAAAAAAATATATTTTAAAGTTGAAGTTGGAACAGGAGTTGCATTACTTATTGTCTTGGCAATGATAATTTATGTAGCCACAAAATACTATCAATCAACAAAATTAGGCCAACCCTTTTCTTTTTTTTCTATACTTATTGAAAGCATTGCTACCATCATTATTAATGTGATTGTTATTGCTCTAGTTAGTCTAATCATCGAAATAACGACTTTAAAAAAATACACACAAGATATTGTAGAGCAAACTGTCACCAACATCACTTCCTTTTTTTCTAACGTAAATAAACCTGATTATTCACATATGCAAATATTTGAACTTGAGGAATGTTTAAATTCTATAATTTATCAACTAGCAGTTAAAAAAAGACTAGAACAAAAAATATGTATACCAATACATAAAAACGATATAGAGAACTACAATCTTAGCCTTATACATAAAATGATTAATGATTTAGTTATAGGTGAATATTATGAAGACTATGATATTAATCTAAGGTTGAAAATAATAGATGATGATACTGTCCTTTTTAATATTACTACTAGTTATATTGTCCATAATGGGATAAATAAATCTTTTGATTTTCAAGCTACACTTCCATCAATAATTACTTGTGAAAGCTTGCATTTTGAAAAATTTATAATAAGTAGCCCTGACAGAAAAGAAATTTACTTTGATTTAACGGATGAGATAAATACCCATATTGAATTGATAGATGTGAAATCCAAACAACATCATCATAACGTATATTGTATGCATTCTAAAATTGATTTTTTCTCTGTTCCAACAAACGATTATTATATTGAGTTTTCGCGGAGCTATAAGAAGTATATAAAAAACGGTGTTCTGGTTCATTCATTACCTAAACCTGTAAAAAATTTCCAAGCAGAGTTTTGGTTAGAAAACGATTTTAATAATAAATATAAACTTTATGGAATTTCTTTTTTCCCATATAAACAAGTGAAAACACAATTGGATTTAAAATTATCGGAAATAACAAACAGTCCTCATAATATGGTTTTCCGCAACCAGAATTGGTGCTTACCGGGTTCTGGATTTTCCTTAACCCTCTTAGAAAATCTTGATCAGCCCGAAGACTTGGAAAGATATACCGAATTTAAGAAAAAAGGAATATTGTAGATTTTTATTATTATATTTTTACATCAGAAAGGAGTTATATGGAAAAGTATATTTGGATTGGGCATAAAGAAAGTGAACTTTATAAGACAGAACATGATTTTGCTTATTCAATTACATCATGGGGAAGCGGGATTAAAAACAATATTTCATATAGTGAAAGATTTTGTACTAGAGATATAGATAATAGTGAAAAAAAAGAATTTATTATAGACACGTTAAGGGATTTATTTTCTCAGAATGATTACAAAGTTATGTTTTATAGTTCTACACTTGCCTACAGCTTGTTAAAAACAAATCCTACATTTTTAGAATTTTTTGTTTGTTTGAATGATAAGGCTGTACTGGATTTATTAAATAATAAGATAAACACACGCCTTTGGTTCTCGAACTATATGCCTGTTTTAAAATTCATTCTTTTATCGGGTAAAGAATGTAATTATAAAAAGTTATGCAACCATTTTTATAATCATAAATCTTTTGTAGTTCAAGAAGCTGATTCATCAGGAGGATTGGGAACATATGTTCTAAATGATGAAAATTATTGGGATTTAGAAAATCAATTCAAGAAAGAAAACTTGTATTTAGCTTCTATTTATGCAACACCTTCCTTTTCTATTAATTCTCATATCTTAGTTACAAACGATATGACTATAGTGTTCCAGCCATCTATACAATTAATAGAAAAGTATGATAATAGACTAATTTATTCGGGTGCTGATTTTAAAGCATACTCATATATTAAAAATGAATATAAAGAAAAGGTCTATAGCTATTCAAAGGTAATAGGTAAACATTTATATAACATTGGTTATAGAGGAATTTGTGGAATTGATTTTATTGTTTTTGATAATAAAGTATACTTTGTTGAGGTTAACCCACGGTTTCAAGCATCTACATTTTTGCTTAATATAGCTTTAGCAGAAGCAAATCTTCCAAGCATGCAAGTATTACAGTTAAAGGCATTTTCAAATGAACCCATTCCAAATATAGATTTATTAGAAAAGTTGCCTGTAGAATATAGCTTTTATAAATATAAAAAAGAACAGCGAGATAATAATCATCAGTATATTAATAAATTGGATATCTTAGAAAATAGTACAGAAATATATAATATTCAGTATGATGGATTTAAACGAAATGAGTATACGGATAATACATATCTTTATGAAGTTATTTGGAAACGGCATGTTTCTTCATGTTTAGAAGACGGGAAACTACACTTACACCCTAATATTCCTATGCAATATTTCATGGAAGATGCGTTTCCATTAACATATTCAAAAGATAAACTAATCAAATTAAAAATTTCTTTGCTAAATCAGGGAATTAGAATTTCATCAAAAGCATACTCTGAAATTGAAAATCTAGGAGGATATAATGAGTCTGTTTTTAATTCAATTGATATAATTTTATTAAATGGTTTACGAATAAATGCACCTGTAGGTATATTTTTAAGTTCTTTATCGCCTTATGAGTTATGCAGTAAGGATGGGAAATATTATCTATTTTATTATAACTTAAGAATTTGCGAAGTGACGCTGGAATTTAATAAGAGTTTCCATAATTTGAAAACTCAAAATGGAATTCCCTATAAACAAATTGCTTTTATTAGTGGAGACAGACTGAGAATAAAACCTGAAGCAGCATGTTTTTTTAAATCAAATGGAAACGGATGTGCTTTTTGTCACGAAAATAGAACAGATAAAACAGTAAATAAAAGCTACTTGTTAGATGATATTTATGAAGTTGTTGATTATTGTATACAAAATGAGCAATTTAGGCATATTCTAATTGGTGGTGGTTCAGCAGATCCATCTACTGACGAAAACAGAATTATTCCCGTAATAAAATACATTCGTTCCAGAACAAATAAATCTATTTATTTGATGAGTCTACCGCCAAATGATATTTTGTATATTAATAAATATGTTGCCGCTGGAGTGAATGAACTTGCATTTAATATAGAACTTTTTGATAGAAAATTGGCTCAAAAATATATGCCTGGAAAAGGCTTGATTACATTGGACGATTATATTGCAAAACTAGAGCATGGAACATTATTAATAGATAAAAACGGAAGTGTTAGGTCTATGCTATTGGCGGGTTTGGAAAAAATAGACAATACATTATCAGCAGTTAAGCAACTTGCTCAAAAAGGAATACAACCTATGATATCGATTTTTAGACCAGTTCCTAGTTGTAGGTTATTTTATGCAATTCAGCCTTCTAATGAAGATATATATTTACTTTTTGTGAAAGCCGAGAAGATTTGTAACCAATACAATCTTTCATTAGGACCAACATGTCCAAGTTGTCAAAATAATACACTAGCAATAACATTAGAGCAGGCTTAGCCTGCTCTAATGTTATTGATTATATTGCATCATTTCAGGAATAGGTGCGGCACATAGATTTCTAGACGTATGTCCTACTGAAATAACAATACCATTCTCAGATAAAATTTGATTATGTCTGTTTGCTTCTATCTGCATATTTTCAATTTCCAAATTTGATTTTTGCAACTCTAGAATGGTCTTATTATATTCCAGTTTATCCATTCTTTCTTTATATTCTTGTTCCTGTCTCATTGACGATATTTCTAATTTTAATTTTTCTTGTTCTAATTTATTTATAATATGTTGATCATTATCCAAAACTGTATTTTGAATAGCCTCTACTATTTTTTTGATACCACTTGCAAAAAGGCCAATTCCAGCTAATGAACTGTAAATCATTATCAAGACCCGAGAAAATTGTGCAATATTATCGCATATAACAGTTAGAAAATCAATATAGTCTGAATTATGTCTTAACTCTATTGAATTTAAAGGAATTTTGCACGAATCCATAATATCGTCTATCACTGATAACAGTATAACCTGTTTTTGTATTTCATTTGGATTAATATTTGTTTTCAGATAGAAATATGCGGTTGGCTTATTATGGTTGCAATTTAAGAGTAAATCTCTGGCAGTTCCCATAAAAACTTGATAATTATGATACTCGGATACTGACAAATTTTCCCTTGAAATCCATAATGTAATGTTTTCAAATAAATTTCTTCTTTGTTGAATTGTAAACATATTACTCTGATATACTAATTTACAAAAATGATATAAAAATCGATAATCTCTTATTTTTATGCTGTTCAGTATTCCTGTGTTGATTGTTTCATATTCTTGAATACTTTTTTGGGTCGAAATATATATATTTGCTAAAGCATAATAATTTTTCTGATAAATATAAAATATTTCAAAATCTTTTATCAGCTCAAAATATTCTGGAATTGATAATTTATGCTCTTTTTTCTCTGCAGAATATATGGTGTTGCTCCTATCCAAGAGGGGCAATTGTTGTAATAACCCAAAAGCAGAAGATATGGTAGTAAATGGAAAAGTAGTATTTAGTGCATATATATTATTGAATTCTGTAAATTCTAAATTTAAAGCAGAAAGATTAACCTTTATAAATCTGCAGTTTATAAATTGCGCATTTTCTAATGATGATAATTCCACTTTACATTCTAAAAATGTTGAATTATAAAAGATCACATCTGTAAATCCACACGAAAAAAAATGTATTTTCTTAAATGTACAATCAGTGAAAGTACTTTTATGAAAACCGATATTTTCCATTTTAAAATACTTTACATCATGTCCCTCAAATAACACATTTCTAAAATCACATGAATGTAAATTACCATTTTCAAAGTCACAATTCCTGAAAATAGTATTTATAAATTTGGAACCTGTAAACCCAATACTTTTGCAAATTGCATAGTCAAACACACAGTCTTTGTAATAAGATCTTCGATTCATTTTTTTTGCCATTTTTCCGGTTACTTTAGTTCCAAATTCCATATTTGAAGTACATAAAGTAAATGTTTCTTTACTTTCGACATGTTTTGATAGATTAATAATTGATGTATCCAAATTTTTGGGGTCATATATAGATAAATCCATTTTTTATCCTTTCAAAATATCTATTCTCTATTTGAGTTTATCATTGCTGGTAATAAATTTTCCCGATGCAAAAACTCAAATGCCATTCGACATTTGTATTCTACTAAGCAGAAACAAAGTAGGTACCTATCTTCATTTTGTTTAGTATTAGTTTGTACGATAAGGAATGTGGCTATTATGATCTAAAAGACAATGTTTGATTGCCCAATAACCTTCAACCCCCAATAATCAGGAATTATCCTCCATTCACCGACATCAAATTCCTAGGATGCCGATGAACCAAAATATCCTTCTGCTTCGTATTCGACACATGCGTATAGATTTCGGTCGTACTGATAGAGCTATGCCCCAGCATCTTCTGGATGTACCGCACATCCACATCCTGTTCCAACAATAGGGTGGCGAAAGAATGCCGGAACATGTGCGGGGTAATGTGCTGGCTGATGTCAGCAAGCTTTGCATAGCGGTTGATCATAAAGCGGACAGATTGGTCTGAGAGCCTACGTTGCAGCCGGTTCACGAAGAAATATCCACAGGCGGCGATATCCTCTACAAAAGTTTCATGATAAACTCTCAGCGCAGAGATGACTTCAGGGTTGCCCACCTGTAAAATCCGCTCTTTGGCGCCTTTCCCAAAGATTAGGATATTATTGCCAGTGAGGTCTACATCGGACGGCTTCAAAGAACACAGCTCAGATATGCGCATCCCTGTAGCAAACAGCAATTCGATTACTGCAATATCCCGGATGCAGCAATGGAGCTGGTATTCTGAGCCGGCCTGTTCCTTGCAGGCATACATGGTAGAAAGGAAAGCCTGGATGGAGTGGAAAGGAATCGTCTTTGGCAGGAGCTGAGCCTCCCGGAAACGGATGTCCAGCTTGGCGAAAGGATTCTCCGCAAGCTGCTCACGGTACACCATATGATGGAAAAAAGCCTTTAAGCTCGCAATCTTGCGCTTTATGGTCTTGGTCTTATACTGTCTATGCAGCTCTGTGATGAAGCTGTCAACGGTGATCCTGGAGGTATGGTCGGCAAGGCCAGAGCAGAAGAGTTCATACTGCTTCAAGTCGATGCGGTATGCTTTCAGGGTCTTAGAATCCAGATGCTTGCGGCATTCACAATATGCAAGGTATTCGGTGATTTGTTCATTTAAGTTGTTCATTCGTACAGGCGCTCCTTAGTTTTCTTACCATTATGGATTTTTTGATAAGATCTGTCCACCATATTTATGTAACGCTGGAGCGGAGTGCGATTTTAGTACGATGCCAAAAGATATGGAGGTTGTAAAAATCCGGCCTGCATGATAAGATATTTACAAGAGAGAGAATATATGCCAGCGGCACAGCATATGATAGGGGGTGGAGCCTATGGGCCTAAAAGATACTGTGACAACGAAATACATGGGGCAGAACCGGATTTTTGCGGACGTGTTCAACTACTACATCTACGGCGGCGAGCAGGTCATAGATCCGGACAGCCTGGAGGAACTGGACACCCGGGAGGTGGATGTCCCCTATGGAGGGAAAGATGGGGCCAAGCAGCCGGTACAGAGGACAAGGGACGTGATAAAGTCATTGGTTGCCATGATGGACAGGCGCACGGCGTACCTGCTCCTGGCAGTGGAGGCCCAGTCGCATGTGCACAATGCGATGCCGGTAAGGAACATGGTATATGATGCCCTGCAGTATGCGAAGCAGGTGTCCAACGCTGCCGCTTCCCATAAGCGTTCAGGCGATTACAAGGGAGCCGATGGGGACGAGTACCTGTCAGGGTTCATGAAGCAGGACAGGCTGCTGCCGGTAGTGACGCTGGTGCTCTGTTTTTTCGCTAAGGAATGGGACGGGCCGATGTCCCTCCATGAGATGTTCGGGGAACAGGATGCCAGGATCCTGGCGCTGGTGCCAGACTATAAGATAAACCTGGTCGCCCCGGCATCCATAAAGGATGGTGACTTTGGAAAATTCCGGACATCCCTGAGGGAAGTGCTGTCGTTCATCAAGTACTCGCAAGATGCCGACAGGCTTGGGGAAGTAGTAGAGGCAGATGAAGGGTTCCAGCATCTGGGGCGGGCAGAGGTCGATGTGCTGAATGCCTGTATAGGTGCAAACATAGAGATGGAAAAAGATAAGGAGGAGACGAACGTGTGTTTGGCCATAGAGGAAATGAAGCGGAGGGCAGCTGAGAAAGCTGCAGCGGAAGCAGCAGCGGAAGCAGCGAAAGAAACAGCAGAGAAAGACCGGATTGCAGCGGAGAAAGACAGGATGTCCACTTTGCTGAAGAATATCAAAAATCTGATGGAAAAGGCCGGATGGTCTGCAGAGCACTCCATGGATATGCTGGATGTTTCCGAGGGGGACAGGAAAGAACTACAGCCGTATATCAGCTAAGCTGAAAAGCAGGGCAAAAATTTTATAGCGTAGACATAAAGCAGGGAAATAACTGACGACTCAGGATGTTTCCCTGCTTTTTTGCGCCATTTTGTGGCTTGTGGGGACGGTGGCAAAGCCAGGGCTCAATATGCCAAATGAAAATATGATTTCCCGCTGTTTTCCATGGGAAAAGGGAGGCTGGAGGCCATCGTACCGGCGATGCTGATGAAGCTGCGCCAGTGGATTGGAGGGGGCATCCGCAGGGAGACGGATACCTGTGTGTTCTCCATCCTGGACTGCAGGGCCAGCGAGAGGTATAGGAACGATATCCTTGCTGCCTTGCCGGGCATGCCGGTGACGGACAGCATAGAGGACGTGGGAATCTTTATTCGGAGCAATAAGCCGGAAAGTTACTTTACAGATGGGGATTGAGATGATAGCGGCTCTGGCAGGATGTCGGCCAGGGAAGAGAGAAAGGTGGAGAAGATGAGATTATTATGTGAGATAGGCGGGTTTGCTTTGGCAGGCCTGTTTGTCATGTTTTTAGTGATAGATATAGTAATCATCCGAGTGGGAAAGATAAGAAATAATATGGAAAAATCAGAAGATAATAATGCAACATGAATAGGACAATCCGATTTTTTCATATGATGTACAACATATTAGGTGGGAGGGATTGACGATAAACATGGTAGATTTAGAGCGGTTACGTTCAGTCAATCCTGATGAGGTCGATAGAAACAATCTTGTGGATATCCAGGACATTGTGGTGGAGAGTCAGCTGCCCAAGGAAGAAAGAATTGCAAATTTTATCCAAAATATAAAGAATCCTTATCTATGCAAATGTGGAAATATGGTAGTACAGTCTGTTTTTGAAGAAACGGATATTACGCTTATAGACCGGCTGATACAATATTTCCGGATGGCTTGATGTCAATGCCAAGCGTAGTCAGAGTGCAATTTTTAAAAAAATGCCTGGACGCACAGCAAGTATTGTGATAGACTTTAGTCAGGGATAAAGATAGAGAGAGTACATAGAGACCATCCTAATGTGTTTTTCTGACTACAAAACATGTTAGGAGGTCTTTTGTTTTGTTAAACAATCTCAATACCGATAAAATATATCTGGCAGACTTGTACATCCGCCTGTCAAAAGAGGATGGAGATAAGGCAGAGAGCAACAGTATCTCCAATCAAAGAGATTTGATTTATTCGTTTTTGAAAGAGAAAGAGGATATTCAGGTCTATGAAGAAAAAATAGATGATGGTTACAGCGGAGTAGGATTCAACCGACCGGCACTGATTTCTATGCTGGAGGATGTGAAACAGGGAAAGGTCAACTGTATTATCGTAAAGGATTTATCCCGCTTTGGCCGTAATTATATTGAGACAGGGAGATATATACAGCAGATTTTCCCCTTTATGGGGGTACGCTTTATAGCCATCAATGACCACTATGACAGTGAGCATATGGATAGCCAGACAGATAATATCATTCTGCCGTTCAAAAACCTCATGAACGATTCTTACAGCCGTGATATTTCTATCAAGGTGAGAAGCCAGATAGAAGTACGGCAGAAACGTGGAGACTACATCGGAAGTTTTCCGGTATATGGCTATTTTAGGGACCAGGAGCGAAAAGGGAAACTGGTGATAGATTCTGCAGCGGCTGAAGTGGTCAGAGATATCTTTGATATGCGCATCAAGGGTTACAATAACCGCAGAATTGCGGATTATCTGAACGAGCATGGGATACCATCGCCCATGGAATATAAAATGTTGCTCCATTGGCGGTATACCACATCATTTAAACTAAAAGCCCAGGCTAAATGGTCCCCCATAGCAGTGGAACGCATCCTGAAAAATGAGATTTATACAGGCGTTATGGTTCAGGGGAAAGAGAAAACCCTGAATTACAAGGTAAAAAAGCGGATAAAAGTAGACAAAAATGAATGGATTCGGGTGGAAGATACCCATGAAGCAATTATAACCAAAGAGGTCTTTGCCATTGTTCAAAAGCTGATGCTCCGGGACACGCGAACAGCGCCGGACGGGAAAAAGCTGTATCTTTTTTCGGGGTTATTGCGCTGCGGCGGCTGTGGGGGAAATATGGTTAGGAAGAAGATACGATCTGCCGGAAGCGAATATTGCTATTATATCTGTTCCAACAATAAAAATGACAAGTCGGTATGCAGCAGCCACCGAATACGGGAAGATTTTCTAAGGAAAGCAGTGCTGGAAATGCTGCGGACACACCTTTCTCTTGTCAGCACAATGGATGAGATGGAGGGGATGATAGCAAAGCTGCCCTTACAGGAGCAGGAAGTGCAAAAAAGATGCAGACAGCTGGAAGAACGGCGGAATGAACTGGTCAGGTATCAAAAATTGAAGATTTCCGTATACGAAGATTATAAAGAGACACTTCTGACCCAAAAAGAATACCTTGAGATGAAAGAAGATTACGAAGTATCCTGTAGACAGCTGGAAGAGGCAATTGAAACGCTGGAGAGGGAGGTATCCTTGCTTGTAAAGGATAACAGGCTTCACAGCCCCTGGATAGAACGGCTAAAAGACAGTGGAAATATTTCCGAACTGGACCGGGGACTTTTGGCAATGACAGTGGAAGAAATTATTGTGATGGACTCGGAACATATTAAGATTCATTTCAAGTACCGGGATGAGTTTGAAATCGTGCTGCAAGTATTGGAAGCGGCCATGTCTGTAGGTGACAGGAAAAATATATCTCATGTAGAGAGTGAACAAATGAAGCGCTTTTTATTGGCAGCCAGAGAGGGGTGAGCGTATGGCAAGAAAAAGCAGAAAAGATTTGCAGACTGAAAAAAAGCGTCCCCAGCCGGAGATTCTTTATAACACGGCAATTTACGCAAGGCTTTCTATTGAGGACAATGGAATAGAGGGGGACTCGATAGAGAACCAGATAGAGATGATAGAGAACTATATACGAGGGTGCCAGGATTTGAAAGTAGTCCATACCTTTGTGGATAACGGAGAGACAGGTACAAATTTTGAAAGACCTGGCTTTTCAGAAATGATGAAAGCGGTAAAAAAGGGGGCCATAAATTGCATCGTGGTAAAAGATTTATCACGCTTTGGGAGGAATTATCTGGAAACAGGCAATTACCTGGAGAAAATATTTCCCTATCTGGGCATCCGTTTTGTTTCAGTAAGCGACCATTTTGACAGCCTGCATAGCGGAAACAGCGATACGCTGCTTGTTCCATTGAAATCCATCCTGCATGACACTTATGCAAAAGACATTTCCCGAAAAGTGAGCTCAGCCATAGACATAAAAAAGAAATCCGGGAAATTCATGGGCAAGATACCGCCCTATGGCTATGTGCGGGATGAACAGAATCGCTATAAGCTGTGCGTACATACCGAAAGAGCAGAGATTATCCGCATGATTTTTGGGTGGCGGATAGAGGGAGCGGGCCCGGTTTCCATTGCTCACAGGCTGAACGATATGGGGATTCCCACGCAGTTTCAAATCCGTTATAGGGAGGGACACCATGATGGGAAAGAAGATGCCCTGTGGCGTGGGTCTGTCGTCACGGACATTTTAAGGAATCCCTGCTATATAGGCTGTATTGTGGAGCGAAAGGGAAGTAATCTTCTTTGCAAGGGGCGGGAAAGCAAAGTGATTCCGGAATCGGAATGGAATCTGATTGAAAATGCTCATGAGCCTATCATTGACAAAGAGACCTTTGAAAAAGTCCAAAAGCTGGTTTCGGAAAGCAAAAGGAAGCGGGAACAACAGTTAGCTGATAAATCCTATAGACAGAGAACGGAGAATCTTTTAAACGGAATGGTTCAATGCGGGATATGCGGCGGCAGCGTTCACCGTGATGGGGGCTATTTTCGGAAAGACGGTTCCTTGGTTCACCATAACTTTTATTGTTCCAATAAATACATCAAGACGGGCGGCTGCTCTTCCAGGGCGGTTGACGAGACAGAATTACATAATTATGTTTTCCAGGCCTGCAGGAAACAACTGGAACTTCTGGCTGATATGAAAGAGTTGATGGACAGTATGCTTGAAACCGCACAAAACAATCCCTATATCAGCAGCCTGAAAGAGGAAATTCGGATTCTGGAGGATAAACAGCAGAAATTGCGGAGAAAGAGAAATGACCTTTATGCTGATTTTAAGGAGGGCATTCTCACAGAAAAGGAATATGCCCTTACGCGAGACAAATATATGGCGGACAGCGAACAATTAAACCAGCAATTGCAGTCTGCGAACGCAAAATTGCAGGAGAACAGCCAGATGCCGACAGTGACGACAAAGTGGATTGGTGATTTTATCCGTTTTAAGGACACAATGGCATTGACAAAGGAAATGTGTTCCGTCATGGTGAAAAAGGTGGTTTTGAACGAAAATTCGATAAGTGTCCATTTCGCATTTGCGGACGAATATGAAAAAGCCCTGAAATTCTTGAAAGGCTACGCAAAGGAAAGCGGTGATGCAATATGAAAAAGCATGTGATTGGACAGTACTTGAGATTATCGGACGAGGATGACCAGGAATTCCAGGAAAGTAACAGCATTACATCTCAGCGGGAAATCTTAAGGAATTATGTGGGCAGTCACAGGGAATTTGACGACTATATAGCAGTCGAATTTTGCGATGATGGGTATAGTGGGACCAATTTTGCAAGACCTGGCGTACAAAAAATGCTCGAACAGGCGAAGGCCGGGGAAATATCGGTCATAATGGTAAAGGATTTTTCCAGGTTCGGACGAAATTACATTGAGGTCGGCAATTATCTGGAGCAGGTGTTTCCGTTTCTCGGCATTCGCTTTATTTCTGTAAATGACGAATTTGACAGCGGAATTACTGACTTTTCCGGAAAGTTTTATGAAGTGGCGTTCAAAAATCTGATATATGATTTATACAGCAAAGACCTTTCGGAGAAAATTACCAGTGTACGGCAGATGAAAGCGAAGCAGGGGAAATTCATCACCCCATATGCCCCATACGGCTATTTGAAATCTTCAGAGCAGAGGCTGGTTCCGGATGGGGAGGCAGCCCAGGTGGTTCGCAGGATTTTCCATATGGCGCTTGAGGGGATTCCCAAAGCCCATATTGCCAATGCCCTGAACAGGGAGGGGATTCTGACGCCATTGATGCTGCGGCGGCAGAGGGGAGAACATTTTCCTTGCAAAACAGTGAACGAGAAAAGCATCTGGCGGACGGCTTCTATCTTCTCAATATTGCAGGATCAGCGATATGTGGGCGATACTGTATATGGAAAGGTGAAACCGGAGACTGTAGGAAGCGGGAAAGACCGCGCAATGCCCAGGGAGCAATGGATTATTGTTCCGGATACCCATGAGGCTATCATTTCCCGTGAAGAGTTCGACAAAGTGAATCAGGGAATACGGCAGCGCTCTTCCTATAAGCGGGAAGAAACCGTGCCATTGATGGGAATGGTTCGCTGCGCTGGCTGCAACCGCATCATATCACGGGTGAAAAGAGTCAGGTCTAAGGGGAGGAAAGGAGCAACCTATCGCTGTGGGGTTCAAAATATGACAAAGGAATTTGGATGCTGCCCGCAGACCATAGAAGAAAATGAGATTGAAACCGCCATACTGACTATGCTCAAAAAGATGGCCGCAGTAGTGGCTGACAGGGAAATTCTGGAGGAGGCAAGACATTCATCAGCCGGCAAGACGGCAGAAACAGAGAAGCTTCTTACTAAATATGAAAAGGAAGTGGGGTGGCTGGCAAATCAAAGACTGGAAAAATATAGGGCGTACAAGAATGAGCTACTGTCACGGGAAGATTTTATAAAGGAAAAGTCGGCATTGGAGGGGAAGATTAAGATTCTTCTGTCAGAGATTGAAAAATGCAGACAGAAGCTGTATGATGATAAGTGTACAGACACTAGGGAGCAGGATGTGGCCTTGCAGTTGGGAAAGTATGTCCCTTTTGAGTCTCTAACCAGAGAGATGGTGGAGGCTTTTGTGGAGCGGGTCTATGTCTGCTGGGACGGTTCCATCCGGATTGCGTGGAAATTTAAAGATTTTTCAAAAATTTTTTAGCCCTAACTTGACAGGAGAGTATGTGTCGAGGATCGAGAAGAAAGCGCTGGGGAAGCTAAGGGAGAAGTTCGAGCAGGGGTGAGCCTACGGGAAAGATAAGGAATGTTCAAAGATGAGACAGAGTCAGTCCGACCGGGAGAGGACGAACTGATTCTGTCTCATTATGTCTGGTGGGCTATATGATTATTTCGTAAATTTCGGAAATTTGACGTAATTTTCTTGTAGGTTATATAAGGAGCATGTATAATAAAATTAACTGTGAAAGAAAGGGAAGCTTTATGCTTAGGGAAGCAGTCTAAATTTTACAACAAGGGTGACATCGAACCGATGGATGTGGTTTCTGATATTGATAAGAGAAATATTGTGAAAGTATGAGGAAGCTACTAGGGAAACAGATATTCTTGCATGTTCAGCTACTTTGACAGCGGGAGAAATTCCTCCATGGAGCCGTAGCCAAACGGATAATGCTGTAATCATAGAATTTATACTGCTTAACGATTTCACTTGCCGTGAAACCAGACTGCATAACGCTGACTGGTTCATTCGCATGATTACATTAGGCAGCATTCAGCGTTATGCAGTATAACATCAAGGATTCTGGTGAAGAGAAATCTCTGGAGGACACTGCGGATGCTGCGCAGAATAAATTGAGGAACAGCGATATTAGGCGGATTTGGATTTTTGGCAAAAAGAAAAGGAGAACAATAAGTATGGAAATAAACCAATTAATAAACCATATTTTGGACGGTAATGCAGTCCTCTTTTTTGGGTGCTGGTTTTTCAAGGGAGGCCACAAATCAGCTAAATATGAAGATGAAAGATGCCAATGGTCTTAGCAGGGAACTGTGCCGGGAGTTGGACATTCCAGAAGACGATGACCTCTCTGGTGTGTCAGATTTGTATCTGGGGAGTAAGGATGAACGGGACTATGATGTTAAAGCCCAGAAACTAATCACGAAATTACAGCAGAATTTTACATGTAAGCAGTTTGTCCTTTCACAGCAGATTATTGCACAGCAGAAATGGATACGCGTTTATACTACAAATTATGATGATGTGCTGGAAACCGCAGGGGAGAAAGTCGGCAGAAATTATACTCCCATGCTACTAAGTGACACGATAGAGAGGATTAATTGTGTGGAATCAGTGGTACATATGAATGGCTATATCCGCAATCTGGACAAGAATAGCCTGGAGAATGAATTTAAGCTATGTACCAGAAGGTTTGAACAGGAGTGAGTCTGTGGGAGAGATAGGAAATGATATATAATAAGTTTAAAAGAGTTTGCAGTCTAATATACTACAAAATGGTGGTCTTTTGAGTATGGAGGATATGTCGCCATGGCGAGAACCGTAGGAATAGGGATTCAAAGCTTTGAGAAGCTGATAACAGAAAACAGCTTTTATATTGATAAAACAGATTTTATCAGGCAGTGGTGGGAAAACAGAGACGAGGTGACGCTGATAACCCGTCCTCGCAGATTTGGTAAGACCTTGAATATGAACATGTTGGAGAGATTCTTATCTGTACAATATGCGGGGCAGGGAGAGGTGTTTGAGGGTTTATCCATATGGAAGAATGAGAAATACCACAAACTTCAAGGAAGTATGCCCGTAATTTACTTAAGCTTTGCGGATGTAAAGGCCAATACCTTTGCCTCGGCAAGGGAAAAGATTTGTATGCTTATCGAAGAAGTATACCGCAGGTATGATTTCCTGCTGACAGGAGGAAGTCTGAGGGAGGGGGAGACAGAACGCTTCCGCAAGATTTTGGTAGAAATGACGGATTCTGAGGCAGCGTACTCTCTCAAAAATCTGTCTGGTTATTTATCAGGTTATTATGGGAAAAAAGCTGTTATTTTGCTGGATGAGTACGACACACCGCTCCAGGAAGCCTGGTTGTATGGCTATTGGTATGAAATGGTGGAATTCATGAGAGGCCTGTTCAATTCTACATTCAAGACGAATCCTTATCTGGAGCGGGCGGTTATGACAGGAATCACAAGGGTAAGTAAGGAATCGATTTTCTCTGACCTGAATCATCTGACAGTTGTGACATCTACATCCGAGATGTATGCGGATTGCTTTGGATTTACGGAGGAAGAGGTGTTTTCTGCACTGGATGAGTATGGGATGCAGGATAGGCGTACTGATGTCAAAAGATGGTATGACGGCTTTACTTTTGGAAAATGCAGGGATATATACAATCCCTGGTCTATTATCAATTACCTGAAATTAGGACGCCTTTCCACCTACTGGGCCAACACCAGCAGCAACGGACTGGTGGATAAGCTGATTCGGGAAGGAAGCGTGGAGATAAAAATTTCCATGGAAAATCTGTTGAAAGGTAAGCATCTGTATAAGGAAATCGACGAGCAGATTATTTTTAATCAATTGGATGTAGATGAAAACGCAATTTGGAGCCTGTTTCTGGCTAGTGGATACTTGAAAGCGGAGAGTTACACGTTAAACGAGGAGACAGGAGGAGATTTGTATGAACTTGCTCTGACAAATAAAGAAGTGCAGATTATGTTCCAAAAGATGATTAGAAAATGGTTCTCAAGTACTGGGACGGTCTACAACGGGTTTATCAAGTCATTGTTACAGGATGACGTAAAGTCCATGAACGCCTACATGAACCGTGTGGCTTTGGCCACGTTCAGCTACTTTGACAGCGGAAAGAACCTTTCCATGGAGACGCACCCGGAAAGGTTCTACCACGGGTTTGTGCTGGGCTTGGCCGTGGAATTAGCGGATCGCTACATCATTACATCCAACCGGGAAAGCGGTTTTGGAAGGTATGAAGTGATGATGGAGCCAAAGAATGGAATGGACAATGCTGTCATAATGGAATTCAAGGTGAGGGATTCAGGTGATGAGAAATCTCTGGAGGACACTGCTGATGCAGCGCTGAAACAGATTGAAGAACAGCGATACCAAGCAGATTTGGAGAACCGGGGAGTCGCTGGCGACCGTATCAAGAAATATGGATTTGCCTTTGAAGGGAAAGAAGTTTTGATTAAAAGCTGATTCATTTTTTAGCCCTAACTTGACAGGAGAGTATGTGTCGAGGATCGAGAAGAAAGCGCTGGGGAAGCTAAGGGAGAAGTTCGAGCAGGGGTAGGCAGAAGATGAGGCAGCACATCGCGAAACGGGGTGAAACCGATCAAACAGTATATGGCTGGATCGATTTTGCCCCATTTCCATTCGCGTATTGCTTTTTGTGTGTAAATTGCATATAATGAAAAAAAGTCAATGTCCAGGAAAATGCGTTGGCAGATGCCGTGTCTCAAAAAGACTCGCGTCTATATGCGGACAGTGCTGATTGGACATTTTTTGATGAAGCAGGAATGCAGGTAGGGAGGAAACGAGTATGAAGCACTACATAAAGATGGCTCTGCTGTATGCCGTTCTTGCAATGGCTGGCGGCGTATTTTACCGGGAGTTTACGAAATTCAACGACTTTACAGCCCAGACAACCCTGAGAGCGGTGCACCCCCACTATTTTCTGCTGGGCATGGTGTTTTTTCTGCTATTACTGCTGCTGGAAAAAAATTTTGCCTTTACCGGCGTAAAGACCAGACGGGTGTTGATTGCCTACCATATGGGCTTGAATCTAACATCCATAATGCTTGTGGTGCGGGGAATATCCCAGGTGCTGGGGCTTACGATTTCTTCCGGCATGGATGCGGCAATCTCCGGCATGGCCGGGATTGGGCATATGGTTCTGGGCGTTAGTCTGGTACTTCTGCTGGTGCAAATCAGGCACGGCGTATTGGCGGCCAATGCCTGATTTGTCAGGGCGTATTCCGAATGGAACGCAGTGTTATCCTGCAGTGCGGTATGGTCGGGGGACTCTGTATCCTACAATTCGGCTTTCTCCAGCTTCAAATGCCCGTCATACCGACGCTCCATGTCCGGACTCAAATGATGGGTGACCGTGATGGTCAGGCAGTCTGTCCGGCTAAGCACCTCACTTTCTATTTTTTCGGCGGTCTCCCTGTCTAAATTGGCGGTAAACTCATCTAAAAGCAGAATTCTGCTGTTCCGTAGAAGTGCTCTGGCAAGGCTGATGCGCTGTCTTTCGCCGCCGGAGAAGTTTTTGCCTCTTTCGGTGACAGGGGTGGAGAGTCCCTGCGGAAGCGAGTCTACAAGGTCTTTCAGCCCTGCCTGCTCTATGGCTGCCGCAATTTCCGAAGTGCCGTATCTCTCGTCATACAGCGAAATATTGTTCTGGATGGTGTCCTGGAAGAGAAAAGTATCCTGGGAGACCGTTCCCACCAGAGCGCTGAGAGACTCCTGGCTGATCTTGCGCAGCTGCCTGCCGTCAATGGAGATGGAGCCGCCATAGTCGGGATAGTATCCGGATAACAGGGAAAGCAGGGTACTTTTTCCGCTGCCGCTTTGTCCGGTCACCACATAATGCTTTCCGGCCTCAAACCGGAAAGAAAGATTTTGGAGAACGTCCTGGCCCTTTTCGTAGCCGAAAGAGAGACTTTCCAGGGCGACTGCCTGCCCAAAGTCTTTTAGCTCTTCGCCGCCCACGGGCTCTCTTTCCTCCAGCAGTGCGCCGAAGCGTTCCAGAAGAGGCTTCGCGGCGGCAAAATTTGCGATGAGGGAGGGCAGAGAGGTAATGGGCGATACAATATGTCCGATCAGATGTCCGAAAGCGATCACCATACCGGCGGAAATCATTCCTTTTATGGAAAAGTATGCTGCCAGCCCCATGACAAGTACGGTGGAGAGCAGCCCGGTAAACGCTCCCGCTTCTATACAGAACATCCGACAGTTGGCATTGCGGCGCTTTGCGTCTTCCGCCGCCCGGTTCTTTCCGGCATATTTTGTCAGGATATAAGGCAGCACGCCATAGGAGCGGATCAGGCGGAAGCCTCCGAAATCGTCCTGAATTTCCGCCGTATAGGCTTCGACGCATTCCACCTGTTTTTTCATGGACTTCTCCAGGGAACCGGAGCTTAGCCTGCTCACGGCCCTTGCGGCCAGAGCCAGCAGAACCATCAGAACCAGCATGACGGGCTGTATCATGAGACATATGACAGCTGCGGAAGCGAAACTGACCAGGCTCTCCAACGCGGAGATCAGGTTGACGAAATAGGTGGACTCCAGCAGATTTACATTATTGGTCAGTTCATTGATGTATTCCGCGCTGCCGGAAGCGTCAAAATCAGACACGTTCCGGCTCATGATGCCGGAAAAGAGATCCTTTTTCAAATGATATCTGGCCTTTGCCAGGATTCCGGCTTTGAGATAATAAAACAGAATCTCCAGGCAGATCAGCACTGTCACGAAGAGAACACTTCCGAGAAGCGTGGAAGACAGTTGCACCGTATTTTTTCCGGCACAATCCACCAGAGAGCTCATAACCAGGGCGAAAAGGCTGCCGCCTGCACCTTTTAGGATTAACAGTATGAAAAACAACAGGCAGATTCCTTTTCGCATCAGGAGATAATGGTACATTTTTGACTTTTTTGCATTCATTGCGGGACGCTCCTTTATCTGAGATTTCATTCCGAATCCCCTGCGGCCGGGCCAGACAGCCGCGCAGATTGGGGGAATAATAGGAGTGTAGCCTATCTGTATCATATCGTCCAGCAATGCGGAATTGGGAGGAATGCAACCAAACGTTGCGTCAGAGGGAGTCGATGACCTGGCGCTCTCGTGCGGCGAAGTAAGCGTTTGGCTCCAGCTCCTCTAAAAGCGCCGTCAGCTGGGGCTTCAGTGCCCGGCATTTTTCATGCATTCCTTTCTTGGAGTACAGAGAAGCCAGAATGAAAAGGAATTCGCGCCTGTCCTCTTTGGTACAGCATCCTAAAACTGCCTCCCGGCAGGCTTCCACGCAGTCAAGGTTCCCGGCCTGGGCAGCGGCGTCCGCATACTGCAGCCACAAAGGCACGCTTTCCGGGGAGGGCGGCTGCATCAGCGCCTGTACGGAAAGGTCGCTGGAAAGGAGTTTAGGAATGGCATCGCCCTGTCCCAGGAGGAGCAATGCCTCAAAGTACAGCCTCAGCGTGTCCGGACAGGGATATGCCCGAAATTGACTCTCGCATTCTGAAAGAACCTCTCGCCGGTTCCCTTGTTCTATGAGCAGCTGGACCCTCTGCAGGCGGAATCGCATGTCCCCGGTCTTCTTACTCATATCCTCTGCCAGCGCCAGCGCCCTATTGGCGGATTCCCGGCTTTGCTGCAGGAGCAGGTGCATTTTGCAGGCTTCCAGCTCGATTTTGTCTTTTTCCAGTTTCGCCGGATCTCCCAGGCCCAGCTTCAGGGCGGAGTCGATGGCCTCCAGCTGGGTCTGCAGGGCAGCGGAAGCTTCGCGGAAAACATTGTCGTCTCTGAGGACGGAATATTTCAGCACCAGGTCTATGGCGTAATCTATGCCGGACCGCCCGAAGAGCTCGTCCAGGCTTATGCCGAAGAAGTCCGCAATCTTTGGCAGCAGGGAGATGTCGGGGGAACCGTTGCCCGCCTCCCATTTGGAGACGGTCTGGGGCACCAGAAACAAATACTCTGCCAGCTGGGCCTGGGTGATGTCCCTGGATTTGCGCAGGGCTGCTATCTTTTTGCCGATTGTGTGTTTCATCATGATACCTCCAGCCTTACTATACACTTTTTACAGTATATTTTCAACGATATTCATAATTTAACCGTTGTCATTTGCTGTAGAATTGTATATAATGTTCACATGGAACAGAATTACCATAAAACGATCACAGGAAAGGGAGGAGAGGAGTTGTAATGTCTGCGATTGAGGAAATTATCTGCAGCGCCAGAGAGGCCGGTGCCAGCGATGTGCATCTGGCAGCAGGGATACCGCCAAAGATGCGCATTGGAGGGGAATTATTTTCCATGAATTGCTCCAGGCTTACCGGGGCGGATATGCTGGATATCCTGATCGGCATTATGCCGGAAGCTTTTCGGGGCAGATTTGAGGAGAGAGGAGAATACGCATTTTCCTTTACATTGCCCCAGGGAGGGCGCTGCAGGGCCAATGCCTACAAGCAAAGGGAAAGCGTGGCGCTGGCGATCCGTCTGATCGAGTCTGAAATCCTTTTGCCCGAGGAGATGGGGATACCGGAAACGGCAGCCGAACTGTACCACAGAGAGTGCGGACTGATCCTGGTGACAGGACTTGCCGGCAGCGGCAAATCCACCACACTGGCTTCCCTGATCAACAAAATCAATGACAGCAGGGAGGCTTTGATCATTACGCTGGAGCAGCCGGCGGAGTATTTGCATCCCTGTAAAAGATCCATGGTCAATCAGCGGGAGATCGGCTTGGACAGCCTCGGTTTCGCGGAAGCGATCCGTGCCGCTGAGCGAGAGGATGCGGATGTGATTATGATAGGAGAGCTAAAGGATGCGGAGAGCGTCATGGCAGCCGTTGCGGCCGCCGGGAGCGGACATCTGGTATTTGCGGCTATGAATGCCGTCAGCGCGGTGGATGCCATTGCGGATATCCTGGATTTGTTTCCGCCCCACAGACAGGAACGGATGCGGGAGAGGCTGGCCGGCGTGCTGGAGGCAGTGGTATTCCAGCAGTTAAGTCCCACGGCGGACGGAGACGGAAGAGAGGCGGCTTTCGAGATTCTTACTGTGGATGAAAAAGTGCGCGGGAATATCCGTGCGAACAGGCTGTCTGCACTTTATGACGCAGTACAGCATTTGTATCAATAAAAGGTCTGATCTGCCGGATGCCGGGCTCCGCGCATCCGGCGGATATCACAAATGTCAAAGGTTTCCTGAAATATCATCGTAAAATACAATCAGAAAAGTTTTCAGCCTTATTATATCGGTATCATATCAACGTATCATTCGGCAATTGTCAAAATATTCTCAAACAGGAGGTTTCAGCTTTATGTACAGCGCAATTTTTTCCGGTGCGCTCCATGGGGTCCTGGCTTATATGGTCTCCGTGGAAGTGGACATCGCAAAAGGACTGCCGGCCTTTTTTATGGTGGGTTCCCTGAGTACGGAGGTGCGGGAGTCTAAGGAGCGGGTGTGGGTGGCACTTAAGAATGTGGGACTGCATCTGCCGCCCTGCCGTATCACCGTCAATTTATCTCCGGCAGACAGGAAAAAGGAGGGCACCGCTTTTGATCTGCCTATGGCGGTGGGGATGCTGGAGGCCTTGGAGCTGGTTCCGGCCGGGGCGGCAGGCGACTGTCTGTTCCTGGGAGAGCTGGGCTTAAGCGGAGAAGTGAAAAAGGTGAAAGGCGTGCTGCCCATTGTCCGCGCCGCGGCGGAAGCCGGAATCAGAGAATGTATTGTGCCGAAAGCCAATGCCAGAGAGGGAGCGGTCATTCCGGGCATCCGGGTCAGAGGCGCGGAAAATATTTTGGAGGTCATGCACTTTCTGGCGGCAGGCCCTGGGGAGCGGGATGAGATATTACCCCTTGTGCGGGTGGACACGGCGGATCTTTTTTCCGGGGAGGGCACAGAGGCGTATCTGCATTCCGGCCAGCCTGACTTCAGTGAGGTGACCGGACAAGAGACGGCCAGACGGGCCGCGGAGATTGCCGCGGCAGGCTTTCACAACCTGTTAATGGTAGGGCCGCCCGGCGCCGGGAAATCCATGATCGCAAGACGAATCCCCGGTATCCTGCCGCCGCTGACACTGGAGGAAAGCCTGGAGGTGACTTCTGTGATCAGCGTGGCGGGACTGCTTAAGGAGGGGGAGACACTGGTAACCGGCCGGCCTTTCAGAAGCCCTCACCACACGATTTCCCAGGCAGCGCTCATAGGGGGAAGCGCAGTGCCCAGGCCCGGGATGATATCGCTTGCCCACAGAGGTGTCTTGTTTTTGGACGAGCTGCCGGAATTTCAGAGGATTTCCCTGGACGCCCTGCGCCAGCCTCTGGAGGAGAGGCGGGTGACCATTTCCCGGGCGAACGGCAATGTTACATATCCCAGCGACTTCATGTTGGTCTGCGCCATGAACCCCTGTCCCTGCGGGTATTATCCCGATACGGGGCGCTGCAGCTGTACGGAACCTCAGGTGCGCAAATATATGGGAAAGGTATCAGGACCTATCCTGGATCGGATCGATCTGTGCGTGGAGCTGCAGCCTGTGGACTATGAAAGCCTGAAAAGCGGCGCAGGGGGTGAGTCCAGCGCGAATATACGAGAGCGGGTGGAGCAGGCCAGGCAGATACAGAGGGCCAGGTTCCGGGGTACGCCGTACCGCTTTAACGGTGACATCGAAGTCTCCAGAATAGAGCAATACTGCGGGCTTGGGGAAAGGGAACAGCACTGCATGGAACAGCTGTATACATCTCTGCAGCTCTCGGCCAGGGCATACCATCGCATCTTGCGGGTGGCCAGGACCATAGCGGATCTGGAGGGAGCGGAGGAAATCAGGGTGTCTCATTTGATGGAGGCTTCGTTTTACAGGCCATCCATGGAATACTGGGGCCATTAAGTACGCAGGGAGGTTATATACATGAATCAGGAAGAGTGGAGAGAAAGGGAGAATATCTACGCATGCTGGCTGTGCAATTTTCCGGATATGGGGAATAGACAGCGGCACAGGCTCTCGGAGCTTTGCGGCGGGCCGGAGGCAGTGTATCTGGCTGACAAGAAGAAATGGGGAGAGGTATTGCAGCCTAAGCAGGTGGAGAGCCTGACAAGGTACACCGCTCTGTGGAAGCCGCAGGCGCAGTACCGCAGAATGCGGGAGGAGGGCATTGAAGTGATCCTTATTGGGGACGAGAGGTATCCGGAGCGGCTGCGGAGGATTCCGGATGCGCCTTACTGTCTCTTTGTCCGGGGAGAGCTGCCCGGGGCCGATACCCCGGCGGTGGCCATTGTCGGCTCCAGAGAATGTTCGGCATATGGAAAGTATGTGGCAAAGGTTTTGGGGGAGGCTCTGGGGAAAAGAGGCGTGACCGTGATAAGCGGCATGGCGAGGGGAATCGACGGCATCAGCCAGGAGGCGGCGCTGGAGGCCGGGGGCTATTCCATAGGCGTCCTGGGCTCCGGCGTGAACATCTGCTATCCGGTGCAGAACAGAGGGCTTTACGAGAAGCTCATAAAGTCCGGGGCAGTGCTGTCCGAATACCCCCTGGGAACGCCTGCCCGCCCTCAGAATTTCCCGCCCAGGAACCGCATTGTCAGTGGTCTGGCCGATGCGGTAGTGGTGGTGGAGGCCAGGGCGAAAAGCGGAACCCTGATCACGGTGGACATGGCCCTGGAGCAGGGAAGGGAGGTATACGTGGTCCCGGGCCGGGTCACGGACAGACTCAGCGACGGCTGCAACCGCCTGGTGAAGCAGGGGGCGGGAGTGGTGCTGGGCCCGGAGAGCTTTTTGGAAGAAATCTTCCGGCTCTGGGAGACCGGAAAAAAGCCATCCTTTCAGGACAAGGAGCGGCCCAACGCGTTTTTGGAACAGTCACAGCCTGCGGGCCTGCCAAAGGAGCTGGAGGAGGTCCTGGGAGCGCTGGACTTTGAGCCAAAGTCCACGGAGGAAATCCGGGGACTGCTTTCGGCCAAATATCCGGAGAAGCACATCGTCACCTGCCTGATGCAGCTTTGCATGGAAAACCTTGCGGTTCAGGTCAGTCCCGGGCGGTTTTGCTGCAGGAGAGATTAGGCCTGCCTTCGCGGCCTTAAGCCACAGGCAGGCCCGGGGAAGCTGGGGGTTTTGGCTGTTGATTTTTACAATGGTTTCGTATATATTAGTGTGTAAGAACTTTGGAAAAGGAGACTGCCATGCACAGAGAGAAAACAAAAGTCATACAGATCGGGGACAGAAAGATCGGGGGCGGCAATCTCGTCCTCATCCAGTCCATGACCAATACCAGGACCCAGGACGTATCCGCCACCGTAGCGCAGATTCTGGAGCTGGAGAGAGCGGGCTGCGAGATTGTGCGCTGTACAGTGCCGGATATGGAGGCGGCCAAAGCCCTTGGGCAGATCAGGAAGCAGATACATATTCCGCTGGTGGCAGATATTCATTTTGATTATAAGATGGCCATTGCCGCCATAGAGAACGGAGCGGATAAAATTCGTATCAATCCCGGCAACATAGGCGGGCCTGATAAGGTAAAAGCGGTAGTGGCCGCGGCCAAAGAGAAAAATATTCCTATCCGCGTGGGCGTCAACAGCGGTTCCCTGGAGAAAGGTCTGTTAGAGAAATACGGCGGCGTCACGGCACAGGGCATTGTGGAAAGCGCCCTGGAAAAGGTGGCAATGATCGAAACGTGTGACTATGAGAATATAGTCATCAGCATCAAGTCCTCGGACGTGCTTATGTGCGTGAAAGCCCATGAGCTTTTGGCAGCGCGGACAGCATATCCCCTCCACATTGGGATTACGGAGGCAGGTACGGTCTGGAGCGGCAATATCAAATCCGCCCTTGGCCTTGGCCTGATTCTCTATCAGGGCATCGGCGACACCGTCCGGGTATCCCTGACGGGGGACCCGGTGGAGGAGATCAAGTCCGCAAAACTGATTCTGCGCTCACTGGGGCTGCGCAAGGGCGGCGTTGAAGTGGTCTCCTGCCCTACCTGCGGCAGGACCCGGATCGATCTCATCGGCCTGGCAGCCAGGGTGGAGAAGCTGGCGGAGGATTATCCTCTGGACATTAAGGTGGCTGTCATGGGATGTGCGGTCAACGGCCCGGGGGAGGCCAGAGAGGCGGATCTTGGGATAGCGGGAGGCCAGGGAGAGGGCCTTTTGTTCAAAAAAGGTGAAATCCTGAGAAAGGTACCCGAAGAGCAGCTGTTAGATGCGTTAAAGGAAGAGTTAGATAATTGGAAATGACTACAAAAGCAAAACCATTTTTTGAAGTGTTCCCCACACTGGATTTGAAAGGGACTTTATATGACAAGCTGGAACAGACGCAGGTAGAGCGGGTGTCCGCCACCAAGCAAAAGGACAGACTTTCCGTGTATCTGTTCAGCACCAGGCTATTGCTGAAAGAGGATATCTGGGCGGCGGAAAAGGCCATTAAGTCCCAGCTTTTTCCCCATGCGCTTTTGAAAGTACGGATTTTTGAGCGTTTTGAGCTTTCTTCCCAGTATACCCCCGAGAATCTCATGGAGGTCTACCGGGAGAGCATTTTAGCGGAGCTGCGGGAGTACAGCCATGTGGAGTACAATGCTTTCCGCACCGCGGGAATCACTTATCCGGAAGCAGGGCAGATCTGCCTCTCCATAGACGATACCGTGCTCAACAGAAGCAAAGAGGGGGAGCTGGTGCGGGTGCTGGAGAAGATACTGGTGGAGCGCTGCGGCCTGAAAGCCCGGGTGGACATTGACTACAGAGAAGTAAAGGGCAGCAGATTTTCCGGGGACGACGAGATGCGGTTGCAGATGAAAGTCAACGAAATCATTCTGCGGGCAGGCGGCAGGGCCGGGGCTGCAGGGCAGTACGGACAGACACCGGAGGGCTATACAGGCGACGGGGCAGGCGCGGGGAATGGGGCCGGGACTGCCCCGGGCGCGAAAGCCTCAGGGAGCAGAGAGGCCGGGGGCAGTACAGGCAGATGCGCCCCGGGACTCGGGAACGGGGGAAGCGGCTTCGGGAAAAAGAGTGGCGGTTCGGGACAGGATTCCGGCATCACAGGCAGAGGGGACGTGCCGGCAGGCGGCGTCACGAGACAGGCTGAGGAGGGGATCCCTTACCTAAATGATGCCGGTAAGGGGATCCCTTACCCAGGCGGGCACGGTAAGGGGATCCCTTACCGAAATGATGCCGGTAAGGGCGGCTTCAAGGGCAAGGGCGATTTCAGGCGGGGAGAATTCCGCAGAGGGGACCGTCCCTTAAAGCAGTCCGACAATCCCGACGTGATTTACGGAAAAGATTTTGACGAAGAGGTCATTCCCATTGACGAGATCATCGGCGAAGTGGGAGATGTGACCATCCGCGGAAAAATCTTGAAAACGGACAGCCGTGAGATCCGCAACGAAAGAACCATTGTGATGTTCGACATCACGGATTTTACGGATACCATCTCCATAAAGCTTTTTGTGAAGACAGAGTTTGTCACAGAGCTTTTGGGAAGTCTGAAGCCCGGAGTCTTTGTAAAGCTCAAAGGCATGGCTACCATGGACAAATTCGACCATGAGATTACCATAGGCTCCCTCACGGGCATCAAGAAGATTCCGAATTTCGTCACGGTGCGGTCGGATACGGCCGCCCATAAGCGTGTAGAACTGCACTGTCATACCAAGATGAGCGATTTCGACGGGGTTTCCGAGGCCAAGGATATCGTAAAGCGTGCTTACGGCTGGGGCCACAGAGCCATTGCCATCACGGACCACGGCGTAGTGCAGGGCTTTACGGATGCCTACCATGTGTGGGAAGATCTCTGGAAGACGGAGAAAGGGAAGTGTAAGGACCAGAACAAGGAGCCGCCGGACAAGCAGGATTTCTTTAAGGTCATCTATGGGGTGGAGGCTTATCTGGTGGACGATCTGAAAGAAATCGTCACCGGAGACAGGGGCGGGACACTTGGAGATGATTTTGTAGTCTTTGACATTGAGACCACCGGATTCTCCCCGGTGAACAACCGCATTATCGAAATCGGCGCGGTGAAAGTCTGCGGCGGCAGGGTGACGGAGCGCTTTTCCACGTTCGTGAATCCTCAGGTGCCCATTCCGTTTGAGATCGAAAAGCTCACATCCATCCGGGACGACATGGTAATGGACGCGCCTCTGATTGAAGAAGTGCTGCCGAAGTTCCTGGAATTTTGCCAGGGCTGCATATTGGTGGCCCACAACGCGGGCTTTGACATGAGCTTCATGCTGGAGAATGCCAGAAAGCAGAACCTCCCCATGGAGCATACCTATATTGACACCGTGGGCATTGCCAGAGTGCTGCTGCCGAACCAGGCCAAGCACACCCTGGACGCCGTGGCGAAGACCCTGAACATTTCCCTGGAGAACCATCACCGGGCGGTGGACGATGCGGAGTGCACCGCGTGGATCTTCGTGAAGCTCATCCAGATGCTGGAGGAAAAGGATATCCATACCCTGGCCCAGCTAAACGCCTTAGGAGCTGCCAGCGTAGACCTGGTAAAGAAAGCGCCTACCTACCATGCCATCATTTTGGCTAAGAACGACCTGGGCCGCATCAATCTCTACCGGCTGGTGACCCAGTCCCACCTGGTTTATTACAACAACAGACATCCCAGGATTCCCAAGAGCCTGATTCAGAAGTACAGGGAGGGGCTTATCCTGGGCAGCGCCTGCGAGGCAGGAGAGCTTTACCGTGCCCTGCTGGACGGCCAGAGCGATATGCAGATCGCCAGGATCGTGAATTTCTACGATTATCTGGAAATCCAGCCCACAGGCAACAACAAATTTATGATAGCCTCCGAACGGATCCGGAACATCAATTCCATGGAGGACATCCAGAATATGAACCGGCAGGTGGTGAAGCTGGGAGAGCAGTTCCACAAGCCCGTGGTAGCCACCTGCGACGTGCATTTCCTGGATCCCGAGGACGAAGTGTACCGCCGCATTATCATGGCCGGGCGCGGATTCGAGGACGCAGACGATCAGGCTCCGCTGTTCCTGCACACTACGGACGAGATGCTGGAGGAGTTCTCCTATCTCGGAAGCGAGAAAGCCTATGAAATTGTAGTAAAAAATACCAATATGATAGCGGACATGGTGGAGGTCATCGCTCCGGTGCGGCCGGACAAATGCGCCCCTGTCATTGAGGACAGCGACAAGACGCTGACCAAGATCTGCTATGATAAGGCCCACGAAATTTATGGGCCCGATCTGCCGGAAATTGTGGAGGCGCGTCTGAAAAAGGAGCTGCACTCCATTATTACCAATGGCTTCGCCGTGATGTATATCATTGCCCAGAAGCTGGTGTGGAAATCCATAGAGGACGGATATCTGGTGGGTTCCAGGGGAAGCGTGGGAAGCTCTTTTGTGGCCACTATGGCGGGAATTACGGAAATCAATCCCTTAAGTCCTCATTACTACTGCAGCAAATGCCACTATGTGGATTTCGAGGAGGACGACGTAAAGGCTTATGGGGGCAAGGCGGGAGTGGACATGCCGGACAAAAACTGTCCGGTCTGCGGGGAGCCTCTCCACAAGGACGGCTTCGACATTCCCTTTGAGACATTCTTAGGCTTCAAGGGGGACAAAGAGCCGGATATCGACCTGAATTTCTCCGGAGAGTATCAGTCCAAGGCCCATAAATACACAGAGGTCATCTTCGGCGCCGGCCAGACATTCCGGGCGGGCACCATAGCCACCCTGGCGGACAAGACGGCATTCGGCTATGTGAAGAATTACTTTGAGGAAAGGGGAAGGCATCGGAGAAAGAGCGAGATGGAGAGGTTGGCCATGGGGGTGGCAGGGGTGCGCCGCAGCACGGGGCAGCACCCCGGCGGCATTGTGGTGCTGCCCTTTGGCCAGGACATCAATTCCTTTACGCCGGTGCAGCACCCGGCAAACGACATGGAGACGGATATCGTTACCACGCATTTTGATTATCACTCCATCGACCACAACCTGTTAAAGCTGGACATCCTGGGACACGATGATCCCACCATGATCCGTATGCTGCAGGATCTCACCGGCGTGGATCCCCTGACCATCCCTCTGGACGGCAAAGACGTGATGAGCCTGTTCCAGAACACGGACGCTTTGGGTGTCACCCCTGACCAGATCGGCGGGACAAAGCTGGGGTGTCTGGGGATCCCGGAGTTCGGCACGGACTTTGCCATGCAGATGGTGATTGATGCCCAGCCCAAGGCGTTCTCGGATCTGGTGCGCATCTCGGGGCTTGCCCACGGCACGGACGTGTGGCTGGGCAATGCGAAAGACCTGATCATGAGCGGCACGGCCACCATTTCCACGGCCATCTGTACCCGGGACGACATCATGCTCTACCTGATTCAGATGGGGGTGGAGTCCAGCCTGGCATTCACTATTATGGAGAGCGTCCGGAAAGGCAAGGGGCTCAAAGGCGAGTGGATCGACGCTATGAAAGAGAAGAATGTGCCTGACTGGTACATCGACTCCTGCAAGAAGATAAAGTACATGTTCCCCAAGGCTCACGCGGCGGCCTATGTCATGATGGCATGGCGCATCGCCTACTGCAAGATACATTACCCGTTAGCGTACTACGGGGCGTACTTCAGCATCCGGGCCAAGGCTTTCTCCTATGAACTGATGTGCCTGGGAAAAGCCAGGCTGGAGGCCAACATGGCGGACTACAAGCGCCGCATGGACGCCGCCGCGGACAAGGAGCCGGGAGCAGTGCCCCTCTCCAACAGGGAGGAGGGAGCCTATGGCGACATGCGCATCGTCCAGGAGATGTATGAGAGGGGCTACGAATTCACCCCCATCGATATCTTCACGGCCCAGTCCAGGTCTTTCCAGATCGTGGACGGGAAGCTGATGCCCTCCTTAAACAGCATAGAGGGCCTGGGGGACAAGGCGGCCGACGCCATTGTGGAGGCGGCCAAGGACGGGCCTTTTCTGTCCAAGGACGATTTCAGGGAGCGCACGAAAGTGTCCAAGACCATGGTGGACCTGATGGATTCCCTGAACCTTTTGGGCAACCTGCCGGAGTCCAATCAGCTGAGCCTGTTTGACTTTTAGGAGAGGTGAAACCGTAAGAAATCTGTAAGAAATCTGTAAGAAATACCCCGCATATTCTCCGGCCGGGAGCTGGAAAAAGGTAAGGATTTCACGGAGCGCTTTGTCAGAGGAGACGACAGACGCACGGATCGGCGGCAGGAGGGCATGGGGCCCTCTCCCGCCCGCCGTTTCGCTGTCACCAAAGTACTGACCGCCGCCGGGGTTTTAGCGGCAAACTGCCGCAAAAATCAAAAACCTGAAAAATTTAAAAAAATTTGAAAAAAGTACTTGCATTCCAATCAAAAATGTAGTAATATAATCAAGTACCGAGGCGATAGCAAATCACCGCAGTGGAAAAGGAAATGGCTGATTGGTCAAGCGGTTAAGACGCCGCCCTCTCACGGCGGAAACAGGGGTTCGATTCCCCTATCAGCTGTTCTTTCAAAAGAATAGCTCTATTAGGAAAAGTGCTGAAAACGGTTATAAAAATGTTTCAGCATTTTTTTTGTGAAAAATAACACTTGCACATCCGGTTCTTTCGGGGTATAGTATTTCACGAATGCAAAAACAGCATGCATGAAAAAGCAGAGGAACATTTATTATGGCAAAATATCTGGTAATCGTAGAGTCACCTGCGAAAGTGAAGACCATCAAGAAATTCTTAGGCTCCAACTATCAAGTGGCCGCCAGCAACGGGCATGTGCGCGACCTGCCCAAGAGCTCGCTGGGAATAGATGTGGAGCATGATTATGAACCGAAGTATATCACCATCCGGGGAAAGGGAGACATTTTGGCAAACCTGCGCAAGGAGGTAAAAAAGGCTGAGAAAATCTACCTTGCCACCGACCCTGACCGGGAAGGAGAGGCGATTTCCTGGCATCTGCTCTATGCCTTGAAGCTGGAACAGATGTTGACGGAAAAAAAAGTCTACCGCATCACTTTCAACGAAATCACAAAGAATGCTGTGAAAGAATCCCTGAAAAACGCCAGGGAGATCAATATGAACCTGGTGGACGCCCAGCAGGCCCGCCGTATGCTGGACCGCATGGTGGGGTACCGCATTTCCCCTTTATTATGGAAGAAAGTCAAAAGGGGCTTAAGCGCCGGCAGGGTACAGTCCGTGGCGCTGCGTATCATCTGTGACAGGGAGGAGGAAATTGATGCCTTTATCCCGGAGGAGTACTGGTCCCTGGACGTGAACCTTGATGTGAAAGGCGAGAAGAAGCCCATATGCGCAAAATATTACGGCACAGCGGATGAGAAGCGAACCATTACCTGCAAAGAGGAGGCGGATGCCGTGATGGCCTCCCTGAAAGGCGCAAAGTATATGGTCAAAGAGGTAAAGAAAGGCGAACGGCACAAGAAGCCGCCCCTGCCTTTTACCACTTCCACGCTTCAGCAGGAGGCCAGCCGGACCCTGAACTTTTCCACACAGAAGACCATGCGCCTGGCCCAGCAGCTCTATGAGGGCGTGGACATTCAGGGAGAGGGTACCGTGGGACTGATCACCTATCTGCGTACCGACTCCACCCGCGTCTCCAAAGAAGCGGAGGAGATGGCAGAACAGTTTATCACCGCCCAGTACGGTAAAAAATATTTAAACGAAACATCCGGGGAAAAGAAGAACAGCCAGAAGATACAGGATGCCCACGAGGCTATCCGCCCCACGCTGCTCGCCCGGATTCCCTTAGAGATCAAAGACCAGCTGCCCAGAGACCTTTTCAGACTTTATCAGCTGATCTGGAAACGTTTCGTGGCAAGCCGCATGGCGGCGGCGGAATATGAGAGCACATCTGTGCGGATTCAGGCAGCGGACCAGATTTTCGCGGTATCCGCATCGGCACTGAAATTTGACGGCTTTTTAAGCGTATACAATCCTGCCGATGAGGATAAAGAGGAGAATACCCTGACCGTGGGCCTTGGAAAGGACAGCGTCCTTTCTTTTCGGTCTTTTGACCCCAGGCAGCATTTCACCCAGCCGCCGGCCCATTATAACGAGGCGACTCTGGTGCGGGCCCTGGAGGAGCTTGGGATCGGGCGCCCCAGTACCTATGCGCCTACCATCACCACCATCCTGGCCAGACGCTATGTGGTGAAAGAAGAAAAAAATCTCTATGTGACGGAACTTGGAGAAGTTGTGAATCATATGATGAAAGAGGCATTCCCCTCTATCGTGGATGTGCATTTTACCGCCAGCATGGAAGCTCTGCTGGATGCCGTGGAAGAGGGCAGCGTCAAATGGAAGACTGTGGTATCCAATTTCTATCCGGATCTGGACGCGGCCGTACAGTTGGCGGAAAAGGAGCTGGCGGAGGTGTCCATTGCGGATGAGGTCAGCGATGAGGAATGCGATCTGTGCGGACGCAGGATGGTGATCAAGTATGGTCCCCATGGAAGATTCCTGGCCTGCCCCGGCTTTCCGGAGTGCCGGAACACAAAACCGTACTTTGAGAAGATCGGCGTGGCCTGTCCCAAGTGCGGTAAGGATATCGTATTGAAGAAGACGAAGAAAGGAAGAAAATATTACGGCTGTATAGGCAATCCGGAGTGTGACTTTATGTCCTGGCAGAAGCCCTCGGGAGAGAACTGCCCCCGCTGCGGATCTCCGCTTCTGATCAAAGGGAATAAGCTGGTGTGCATCGATTCCAAGTGCGGTTACCATATTCTGACTGAATTGTCAAACAAATCTATATAAATGCGGAAATTTTGACTGTTTATGCATTGTAATCTGAATTTATTTGTGATATGATAGGATTGCATATAGACAGGCGGTCAGAAAGCAGGATGTTTTACAGTCCGCGGGACCGGCATTGTGCATGGGACAAAAGCGGAGGAAAGCGAATGAGTAGCGTACAGCTTCTGGATAAGACCAGAAAAATCGGAAAACTATTGCACAATAACAATTCCAGCAAGGTAGTGTTCAACGACATCTGTAAAGTAATGCGCGAGATTCTGGAATCCAATGTGCTGGTCATCAGCCGCAAAGGCAAGGTGCTGGGCGTGGGGAAATCGGAGGGAATTGACTCCATTACCGAGCTGATTGACGAGAATGTGGGGGGATTCGTGGATCCCATGCTCAACGAAAGGCTCCTGGCCATTCTTTCCACCAAGGAGAACGTGAATCTGGAGACGCTGGGCTTTGAAAGCCCGGATATCCGCAAGTTCCAGGCCATCATTACACCCATAGAGATCGCGGGCGAGAGGCTGGGTACGCTGTTTCTCTATAAATGCGACAGGCAGTATGAGATTGACGATATCATCTTGTCCGAATACGGTACGACAGTGGTGGGGCTGGAGATGCTCAGGGCTATCAATGAGGAGAGTGCGGAGGAGAGCCGCAAGGTGGCCGTGGTGAAATCAGCCATCAGCACGCTTTCCTTTTCCGAGATGGAGGCCATTACCCATATCTTTGACGAGCTGGGCGGCATGGAGGGGATACTGGTGGCCAGCAAGATCGCGGACAGAGTGGGAATCACCAGATCCGTCATCGTGAATGCACTGCGCAAGTTCGAGAGCGCCGGGGTAATTGAATCCCGTTCTTCGGGCATGAAAGGGACCTACATCAAAGTACTCAACGATGTGCTGTTTGACGAGATAGAGGAACTGAAACGCCAGAGCCACCATAAGCAATAAGATAAATGACAAATAAATTTACATAGCCAAAAGGATTTGGGAAGGCCAGGAGGGCCGGAAGTGTAGGGAAAGATAAAGGGATTTATTGGTTTGCGCAATAAGTCCCTTTTTACATGGGGTACGGGTATGGGACACTTGACATTCCGAATGTATATGTGGGAAATTTAGTAACTTTTCGTAAAGGTATTGTTTTTTCAGGAAAAAATATTATAATAGACTAGAATGAATAAAATCACGTTTGGTTTTGCTTTTGTTTTTAATACATAGAGGTGCAGAGACAGAAAGGAGATAACGATGTTCCAATCAAGTGTGTTCGATTATGTGAATGTATTGGACAGAGCGGCGGATGCCAGCTGGATGCGCAATGAAGCCATCGGCAATAATCTGTCCAATGTGGATACGCCGGGATATAAGAGACAGGATGTGGCTTTTGAGGATGTACTGAAAAATGCTTTGGGCAGAAGCACGTACCGTTCCATGGACGCAAAGGTGTCGGACGTGAATCTGAAGAGGCTGGTAGGTCAGGTTTACACGGACCATGCCGGATATTCCTACCGCGTGGACGGAAATAACGTGGATCCGGATACGGAGGGCGTAATGCTGGCGGAAAATCAGCTGAAGTATCAGGGGCTGATTACCAGTATCAGCCAGGAGTTTACGAATCTGCAGACAGTGATGAAGTAAGAGAAAAGGAGATAGTAAAATGGGTTTGTTTTCTGCTTTCAATATCAATGCCTCCGGCATGACGGCGGAGAGATACCGTATGGACATCATTTCGGAGAATGTGGCAAACGCCAGTACCACACGTACTGCAGACGGCACTCCTTATCGCAGAAAAGTGGTTTCCTTTGAGGAGAAGACTGAGAGGAGAAACGCTTCTTTCAGCCATATATTCGGTAAGACTCTCCACGACCACGGCTATGTCCAGACCACGGGGTCGGGCGTCAGGGTATCCGGCGTGTATTATGACAATGTCACAGAGATGAACATGGCTTATGACCCCGCTCATCCGGATGCGGATGAGAACGGTTATGTGACATATCCCAATGTGAATATCATCACAGAGATGACCAATATGATAGATGCCAGCCGGGCCTATGAAGCAAATTCCACGGCATTCAACGCCAGCAAGGCCATGGCCCAGAGAGGGCTGGAGATCGGCTCATAAGCAGACAGCGCAGAAAGTGAATGAAGGAAGGATGTACATAATATGGATATCTCAGCAGTGACAGGTTTGCCCAGGGTTTCGGGCACGACCCTGGTATCCGGCGCCGACGGTGTGGAGCGCGGGACGTTGACCGGAACCCTGACGGATAAAGAAAAGAAAGCGGAAGGCAGTTTGTTCGATGCCTTTTTGAACAGCGCCATTGACAATATAAAGACAACCAACAGTTATCTATCCAAGGCGGAGAATGAAGAAATCAAGTTTGCCATGGGCGAGACAGAGAATTTCCATGATTTGACCATTGCCCTGCAAAAAGCGTCTACAGCTCTGCAGTACACAGTGGCTGTGCGCGACAGACTGCTGGATGCTTATAAGGAACTGATGCAGATGCAGATCTGACGTATGATTCATCCACCCGGCGTTTTAGGGCGGTGTGAAAGGCAGGGAATTTTGAAATGACTAGGAGAGAAGCACCATGGCTGACAAGCTAAAAGAGATACCGGGTAAAGCGCTGGAATGGTGGAATAAATTCACTAGCAGACAGAAGACGATCATCATTGCCATCGTCGCAGTCGTAGTATTTACTTTTGTCATTATCATATATACTTTTTCAAGGCCTCAGTATGTGAGACTTGATACTTATGAAGACAGCGCTACCGCGGCAAAGATTGTAGAGATTTTGAATGATGCCGGCATCACTCACAAGGAGAGCGCGGACGCACGTACCATTGATGTGCTTAAAGACCAACTGCCTCAGGCCAATATGGCCATTGCTTCGGAGGGGTACGTGCCCGGCAGCCTCAAGTACGGCGACGTGGTGGAGGTGGGCATGTCCACCACATCCGCTGACAGGGAGAATCAGTATACGGTTTTCCGGCAAATGGAACTGGAGAATATGTTTGCCAAGACTATGCCCGTAAAGGACGTCACCGTCACTTTTAACAGGCAGTCCAGTTCCGGCAGACTCAGCGATATGGACTCGGAGGACTTCGCATACATACAGGTGACTGTGACAGAGGATTTTACTTCTGCCAACGCGGCGGCCATGGCAAAGGCGGCTGCCGCAGCTCTGGGAAATAAGACCACGGCAAACATTACCATAGTGGATCAGAACTGTAATCTGCTGTTTGCCGGCGGGGATGAATATTCCACAATGGGGATTGCCAACTCCATGCAGGAACTGCAGACGCAGGCAGCGGCCATGGTGACGAACCAGGTGAAGAAAGTGCTGCTGGGTACCAAGCAGTTCAGCAATGTGGAGGTGAGCAGTCATCTTTCTGTGGATTATTCCGATTACAGCAGAAAGGTGACGGAGTATTATGCCAATGACGGCTATGTCAACGGCATGCCGCTTCACGAGGATACGCATACCTCCGAGAGCACCGGTGCCGATGGCGGGCTGCCGGGTACGGATTCCAACACAGAGAATCTCACATCATATCCCTATCTGGGAGCTGGCGGCGGAAGCAGTTCCACCGAGGAGCGGTCCGTAGATTATCAGAATAATGTATCTGAGACCAATTCGATTACGCCGGCGGGAAGCATTGACTATGAGAATTCTTCCATATCTGTGGCACTGATCAAGTATCATGAATATTATGAAGAAGCCGTGGAGAGACAGGGGCTTTTGGAGGGCATCAGCTGGGATGAGTTCAAGGATGCCCACAGGGAGGATATTAAGCTGGAGGTAGACCAGGATGTAGTCCAGATGGTGGCCTATGCCAGCGGAATTGATGTCAGCAGAGTTGTGGTGGTCTCTTATGAATCCCCTCTGTTCTTTGATAAAGAGGGCTTTTTCGAGACCGTCAGCGCCACGGATATCATAAGCATTGTAATGATCATATTGATTCTCGGTCTGTTGGCCTTTGTCATCCTGCGCAGTATGGGGCTGAAGAAGAAAGCTGCCCAGGAGGAAGAGCCGGAGCTGTCCGTGGAAGATATGCTTCAGTCCACGCCGCCGGAGCCTGAGGTGGATAATATCGACGTGGAGACCAAGTCCGACACCCGCAAGATGGTGGAGAAGTTTGTGGACGAGAATCCGGAAGCGGCGGCGAATCTGCTGCGCAACTGGCTGAACGAAGACTGGAACTGAGATTGACTGGATGCTAAGAGAGGTACAAGAGTATGCCAAATAGTGCGACAAGCGAGATGGGAATCAGGGGGGTGCAGAGGGCTGCCATTCTCCTGATATCCCTGGGGCCGGAGCGCTCTGCCGGTATTTTCAAGCATTTAAAAGAGGAAGAGATCGAGGAGATGACCCTGGAGATCGCCAATATCAGAAGCGTGACTCCCCAGGTAAAGGAAGCGGTCATCACGGAATTCTATGAGCTGTGCCTGGCCCAGCAGTATATTGCGGAGGGCGGTATCGGCTATGCGAAAGATCTGCTGGAAAAAGCGCTGGGCGCCGACAAGGCCATGGATGTCATCGGCAAGCTGACGGCGTCTCTGCAGGTGAAGCCTTTCGAATTCGTGCGCAAGACAGATGCCACCCAGCTTATTAACTTTATCCAGGATGAACATCCTCAGACCATTGCCCTGATACTGTCCTATCTGTCGCCGGGGCAGGCGTCTATGGTGATGTCTGCGCTGCCTCCGGAGAGACAGGCGGATGTGGCAAGACGTATTGCCGTCATGGACCGTACCAGTCCGGACATCATCAAAGAGGTGGAGAAAGTGTTGGAATCCAAGCTGGCAAGCCTTGTGAACCAGGACTACACCATCATCGGCGGCGTGGACGCTGTGGTGGAGATCCTGAATACGGTGGACCGTGGTACGGAGCGCCATATCATGGAGACTCTGGAAGTGGAAGAGCCGGAGCTGGCGGAAGAAATCAGAAAGAAGATGTTCGTGTTCGAGGATATTCTGCTTTTGGACGACAGAGCCATCCAGCGCGTGCTGCGTGACGTGGAGAATAACGACCTGACTATGGCCATGAAGAGCACTAAGGACGAAGTCAAGGAGGCAATCTTCAACAATATGTCCAAGCGTCTGGCTGTTATGATCAAGGAAGATATGGACTTTATGGGACCTGTGCGTATGAAAGATGTGGAGGAGGCCCAGCAGAAGATTGTCAATGTCATCAGAAAGCTGGAAGATGCCGGCGAAATTGTGATTTCCAGAGGTGGAGGTGACGAAATCGTTGTCTAGTAATCTGGTTAAACACATTTTTACCACATTGTCCGAGGACAAGGAAAAGCTTGTCATTGATAATAATGACCGGATCCGCAGACGCCTGGAAGCCCTGGGCATAGGACAGGGCGAGAGCGGGGGAGGGTTTGTATCCGGACTTGCTGTGGCGGATGTGATTGAAGTGCCTGAGGATGCCGCCGGAAATGTGATCAAGGCACAGGATGAGGCGAGGGAGCTTTTAGAGCAGGCAAAGGCCCAGGCCCGGGAGACTACAGAGCAGGCGAAAGCCCAGGCAGAGAGTATCTTAGAAGAGGCAAGAGCGAAAGCTCAGGCCGAGAGAGAGCAGGTGTTGGAGGAGGCCAGGCGGCAGGGATATATGGAGGGCATGAGCAAAGCTCAGGCCCATGAGGGCGCCATGGAGCAGGAATATCTGGAGAAAACCCAGGCCCTTGAGAACGAGTACCAGCAGCAGATAGACCTGCTGGAGCCTGATTTGGTGGAGGCGATCACCGGTATCTACGAGCATGTCTTCCATGTGGAGCTTTCCTCTTACCGGGAGATCCTGACGGGTCTGATTTCCGATGTGCTGCATAAGCTGGAGGGAAGCAGGAGCTTTATCATCCATGTGTCCAAGGATGATTACGCCTATGTCAGTATGCAGAAGAAACAGATTCTGGCAGGCGCTGTGTCGGAGAACACGATGGTGGATGTGGTGGAAGACGCGGCCGTGAGCAGAAATGAGTGTATGATTGAGACGGAAAACGGTATTTTTGACTGCGGACTGGGTTCACAGCTGTCAGAGCTGAAAAAGCGGCTGACGCTGCTTGCCTGGGAAAAGGAATCCTGAAAAAAGATTCCCTGAGGAGGATTGATTCTTTGCGGCAGGTTGCTGTAGACTTGGCAAAATATTATAGATTGTCCGAAGAAGTCTTTTATAAGAAGAAAGGCAAGGTAGTCAATGTAGTGGGCCTGACCATTGAGTCGGCAGGGCCTGACGCGAGACTGGGCGATATCTGTGAGATTACGCCTGAGGGCGGGGAGAAGCCGATTCTGGCGGAAGTGGTGGGCTTCAAAGATAAGAAGACCCTGCTGATGCCTTATGACTCCGTGGACGGCATCGGCCTGGGCTGTATCGTGGAAAATACGGGGGCTCCTCTGCGGGTGCCGGTCAGCGAGGCGCTTTTGGGCAAGACTCTGAACGGACTGGGGATACCCGTGGACGGAACGCGCTTTGACGGTGTGCCCTATCTGGTGGAGGCGGCGCCTCCCGATCCTATGAGCAGGAAGATTATAGATTCCGTGCTTCCCTTAGGCGTAAAAGCCGTAGACGGGCTGATCACGGTAGGCAAGGGACAGCGCATCGGTATCTTTGCCGGTTCCGGGGTGGGAAAGTCCACTCTGATGGGAATGTTTGCCCGCAACACCAAGGCGGACATCAATGTCATCGCCCTTATCGGTGAGCGGGGCAGGGAAGTGCGCGAGTTCATAGAGCGGGATTTGGGGGAAGAGGGCATGCGGCGCTCGGTAGTGGTGGTGGCTACTTCAGACAGGCCGGCTCTCGAGAGAAATAAGGCGGCAAAGACTGCTACGGCCATCGCCGAGTATTTCCGTGACAGAGGCAGGGATGTGCTTCTGATGATGGACTCTCTGACCCGTTTCTCCATGGCTCAGAGGGAGATCGGACTGGCCAGCGGAGAACCGCCGGTGACCAGAGGATATCCGCCCAGCGTATATTCGGAGATGCCAAAGCTTTTGGAGCGGGCCGGGTGCGCGGCCAGAGGGTCTATTACGGGTCTGTATACCGTGCTGGTGGACGGCGACGACTTCAATGAACCTATTACCGATACAGCCAGAAGCATTCTGGACGGACACATTATGCTGGACAGAAAGCTGGGGCATAAAAACCATTACCCTGCCATAGATATTTTGCAGAGTATTTCCAGATGTATGTCGCAGATTGCGTCAAAAGAACATAAACAGGCGGCCGGGAAGTTGAAGAATGTCCTTGCCACCTACAATGAGGCGGAGGATCTGATCAATATCGGCGCCTATAAGAACGGCAGCAATCCGTCCATCGACTACGCCATATCCAAGATTGAGGCAGTGAACAAGTTCCTCTGCCAGGATGTGGATGAGAAATTCAGTTTCGAGGACAGTGTAAACATGCTGCAGAGATTGTTTTAACCATATAAAAAAGCATGTCCTGCGGAGGAGACGGGATGGCAAGATTTCGATATTCCATGCAGAGTATTCTGAATATAAAGATGAAGATGGAGACCCAGGCAAAGCAGGAATTCTCCGCGGCACGGGCTGCTTTGGATGAAGAGGAGCAGCGCCTGGAGGCATTGTACGGCAGAAAGAACGGCTATGAAGAGGCCGGAAAGAAGCTTTTGTCCGGTACGCTGAAGCTTCGGGAAATCAACGAGAACAAAATGGCCATCCGGTGCATGGAGGATTACATAGAAAAACAGCAGATTAACGTGAACATGGCGCAGGAAAAGCTTGAGATGGCCAGAGAGAAGCTCACGGAAGTGCGAATGGAGCGCAAGACTCACGAGACATTGAAAGAAAAAGCTTTCGAGGCCTTTCTTATGGAGGAGAAGAGGCAGGAGAGCAAGGAGATAGACCAGCTGACCAGCTATACCTATGGACAGCGCAGAAGTGAAGAGAGCGCGGTAAGCGTATCTGTTTAGGAGAGATTATCATATGGCAGCAAAAGAATTGAGCCCCTCCGCCGCTCCAATGACGGCGGCAGAGGATGAAAAAGCAAGGCTGAAAGAAGAGAAAAAGAAATTCAAGCAGGAACAGAAGGCCCAGAAAAAAGAAGCCAAAAAAAGAGCGGCAGAGATCGCAAAGCAGGAGGAGGCCTTAGGCGAGGACGGCGGCAACGGCCTGGTGACTTTCTTTGCCACATTGCTGATTGTAGTCCTGTGGCTGGCTATTGTCTGCGTGGTGATTAAAATGGATGTGGGCGGTTTCGGAAGCAGCGTGCTGGCGCCTATCTTAAAGGATGTACCCGTGGTCAATAAGATTCTGCCCTCGAAATCTCTTCCGTCCTCTGAGGGGAGCGCAGACGGGGAGAGTTACGGGGGATATGAGAGCATTGACGAGGCTGTGGCTTATATCAGGCAGCTTGAGTTGGAACTGGAGCGGGAACAGACCGCTTCCAGGGACAAGGACACACAGCTTGACGAGCTGAAAGCAGAGGTTCTGCGTCTGAAAGAATTTGAGGAAAAGCAGGCGGAATTTCAGCGGATACAGACGGAATTTTTGGAGCAGGTCGTTTACTCGGAAAAGGGACCCGGTCCGGAGGAATATAAGAAGTTCTATGAGGCCGCAAATCCGGCTTCCTGGGAATATGTCTACAGGCAGGTGGTTACACAGTTGGAGGCGGATAAAGAGGTTCAGGACTTTGCGAAGACCTATGCCGAGATGAAGCCTAAACAGGCCGCCGGTATTTTCGAGGAAATGACAGACAATCTGGATCTGGTGGCAGAGATTCTGAATGCCATGGCAGTGGATGAGAGAGCGAAGATTCTGGGGGTTATGGACTCCGAAGTGGCTGCAAGGCTCACGAAAATGATGAATCCGGACTCTTAAGGATGATATTTCGGAATCCGAAATTAATTTTAGGGATAATATTTTGATGCCCGGGCGTCAGGATATTTATCATAAATCCCAAATAGAAAAAGAAAGGAGGGTAAGGATGACAAGCACGGCAGTAAAGGGAGTCGGTTCGCTTTTTGCGGACATGACAGCTACACAGGCGGGTAAAAATGCGCCGGGAGCCGGTAATTTTCAGGATGTCTGGAATGACCAGCTCAACAAGAACGCGGCGGAAAATACCTTTTCGGACAGCGCAGTGCAGACGGCTAAAAAGCAGAATGCTTCCAACGAGGAGATCCAGAGAGGTTCTTCCCTGAAGACAAAAGAGAATCAGGTCGTACAGGAGGAACCGCAGGAAGTACAGGAGCTGTCTCCGGAAGAGCAGGAGCAGGCCATGGAGGTGTTAGTCAGCGGGGCTCTTAAGCTGATACAGGAGATTGCGGACGTATTCGGCATCACTGTGGAAGAGCTTCAGGCCGCCATGGAGGAACTGGACATGGGCCAGCTGGATGTGCTGGATACGTCTAAGCTTGGCGCACTTTTGCTGAAACTGGGCGGCACCCAGGAGCTGTACGCACTGATTACAGACGGCGAGCTGTATGACAATTACCGGATGCTGATGGACCGGTTAAGCGGTATTCTTGAGGAAAGCGCGGATGTGCTGGAGACAGAGCCGGAGAATTTGCTTCAACTGCTTCAGGAGAATCCTGAAAGCAAGGTACCCGTGGAGACAGAGATTGTCGGGACGCAGCAGCCCAGGGAACAGACGGAGCTCTTAAGACAGGATGAGCAGCCGGCGGAGGTACCATCCGGAAAGGACATGAATGCGCTGCAGGAGACGGCCCGGAAAGGCCAGGAGACCCAGCCCGACGCGGGAAAGCAGGAACAGCATTCTCATGAAAAGTCCGAGAAGCAACCTCAGATGAATCTGTTCGTACAGAATCTCAGGGCAGAGCAGTTCCAGCCGGAGGCGGTACAGAGTGTGCCCCAAAACAGCCCCTGGAGTGAGAACACCCAGAACATCATGAATCAGATCCTGGATTACATGAAGCTTCAGCTGAATACCGACAGTACGAATCTGGAGATGCAGCTGCACCCCGCAAGCTTGGGAACGCTGCAGATACAGCTTGCTTCCAAGGCGGGTGTGGTCACGGCGAACTTCATAGCCCAAAACGAGGCGGTGAAAGCGGCGTTAGAGACGCAGATGATTCAGCTCAAGGAGCAGTTTGAAGAGCAGGGTATCCGGGTGGAGTCCATTCAGGTCACGGTGGAGACCCATGAGTTTGAAAGAAACTTAGACGAACAGGGCCGGGGCAGGGAGAGACAGCCGGAGAAGAAAAACCGCTCAAGGAAAATCAATCTGGCAGGGGCAGTATCCGTGGAAGACGCGGAAGCGAAAGAATCGGCGGCGGACAGGATGACAGCCACCGGCAGCACAGTGGAGTACACTGCGTGACGGAATACGGAAGAGGAACATTCCGGACAGAAAATCCGAAAACAGAAACGAAGAAAGGAGAACAAAGATGAGTGTATTGATGGCACCCGTGAAAGACGGTAAAATCGTGGAGACGGATTCTCAGAATTCCCTGAAGAAAGCCAAATCCTCCGACAACAACGGCATGGATAAGGATGCGTTCTTACAGCTTCTGGTAGCGCAGATGCAGTATCAGGATCCCCTGGAGCCTACCTCTAACACAGAGTATATTTCCCAGTATGCACAGTTCTCGCAGGTAGAGCAGATGCAGAATATGGCGTCTACATCAGAGCTGGCAAGGGCTACTTCCCTGGTGGGGAAAGAAGTCTATATCAAGACCACTGATTCAAAAGGAGATCCCAAGCTTCTCTACGGTAAGGTGGATTATGTGGTATTCGAGAACAACAAGGCGTATCTTGCCATTGACGAGTCTCTCTATGCGCTGGAAGATCTGGACACCGTTGTGGATCTGGATTATAAGAATGCTTTCGATAAGGCATACGACTTCACAGTGGCTCTGAACAAGCTTCCTGTGGTAGGCGGTATCGACCTGTCCTATGCGGAGGATATTGATAAGCTTGAGAAGATCTATAATGAGATGACCGATTACGAGAAGAGCTTCCTGACGGACGAGAATGTGAAGAAGCTGAAGAAGTATATCGAGAAGCTCAAAGAAGTGCGCGAGGCCGCAGGCATAAAACCGGATGGCGATGGGAGCGAAGAGAAGCCCGATACCGAGGGTTCGACAGAGGGCGCTGAAGGAGTGTAAGTTCTGCTGACAGCGTTTCCGATCAAGGGTAAAAAGGAGCATACAGGGATGGATATTCAGAACAATGGCTATATGTCCATTGCGCAGCTGACGGATCAATACTTGGGAAAGCCCAAGAGAATACCGGTCCGGGAGACCAAGGATGGTCTGACCTTTCAGGATGTCTTGCAGCGGAAAACACAATCCGGCGCCTGCGATCTCAAGTTTTCCAAGCATGCTATGGGAAGACTTGCCGACCGCAATATAGAGCTGAACGATAGTCAGTTGGAGCGGCTTGCATCCGGCACCAGGAAAGCGCAGCAGAAAGGCATCAGGGATTCGCTGGTAATCGTGGATTCACTGGCATTCATTGTGAATGTGCCTAACCAGACGGTGGTCACTGCAATGGACAGCGCGCAGACAGATGAGAACATATTTACGAATATCAACGGAGCAGTTATCATGTGACCGGACCTTTTGGGGGTCAGAGCTTCTCGAATGACAGAGGGAGGCGCGCTTCGTTGGACTCACACGAGCAAGAATTTAGGAGGAAACAAGCACTATGATGAGATCACTTTTCTCTGGTGTGTCGGGACTTAAGACGCATCAGACCAGAATGGATGTTATCGGTAATAACATTGCGAACGTGAATACGGTAGCATACAAATACAGCTCCATGACCTTTGCGTCATTGATGAGCCAGACTACACAGAGGGCCAGCGGCGCCAATGCGACTACGGGTACCGGCGGCGTCAACGCAAGGCAGATCGGTCTGGGCGTTAAGACCAGCGCCATCAATATCAACATTACGGCCCAGGGAGCCAGCCAGTCAACGGGCAATCCCTTTGACATCATGATCACGGGCGAGAACTTCTTCGTGGTCAGCGACGGCAAACAAAACTACTTCACCAGAGACGGATCTTTCTACGTGGACGGAGCGGGAAACCTGGCCATGACCAGCATCGGCTACAATGTCATGGGCTGGCAGGTGGATACGGATCCGGTCACCGGGGACGTGAGAGGCATTAAAAAGGACACGGTGTCCGCACTGCGCATCATGAGTTCCGCCAATATGACTTATCCCCCCGAGGCCACCAGCGACGCTTATATGTCCGGTATCATTGATTTGAACGATACGGACGTGACGGCCACCGGGGGCAAGGTGGTGAATCTGAATTTCTATGACGCCCTGGGGTATACGTACACGGCGAAGTTTGCGTTTAAGCAGGATCCGGGAGATCCTGCCAACAACAAGCCGGCAGACAAATATAAGTATACTATGTCTCTCACGGAGATTCAGGACTCCAAAGGGAATAAAGTAGAGCTGCCTCAGGGTGTTGACTGGAATACTTTGATGCCTGACAAGACGATCACATTCGATCAGAAAACCGGTAAGATCAAAGAGCTTGTAGATGGTACTAATACGATTACCGATCTGACAAAGATGCAGATTAATCTGGCTTTTGCCCAGATCAGCGGTGTAGACAATAATACGCCTGCTAATCCTACAGGCAATTTCCGCGATATCACAATGGATCTGTCTCAGTTGACTACGTTCGACAACAAGGGCACCTCCACCGCAGGGGCCACCAACGGCAAGGACGACCAGTACAACAGCGGCTCCGGCCGCCGGGTGGGCGCGATGATCGGCGTAGCGATCCAGCAGAACGGCGAGATCTACGCAAGCTATGACAACGGCATGACCAAGCTCCTTGGCCAGATTGCCACCGCCAGGTTCCCAAATGCTTCCGGTCTGGAGAAACAGGCGGATAACCTGTACTCCGCTACCATGAACTCCGGTTCTTTCGACGGTATCGGCGTAGACATCACCGCTGACGGCGGCTATATGTCCACGGGACAGCTGGAGATGAGTAATGTGGATTTGTCTTCGGAATTTACGGAGATGATCACCACACAGCGCGGCTTCCAGGCTAACAGCCGTATCATAACCGTATCGGATACGCTTCTGGAAGAATTAACAAATCTGAAACGATAATTTGTTCTCGCATTTTGGCTTAAGCTGTGATATAATAGGGGGGCTGAAAGAAACGCCCCCCATATTCTTGTAAGAGATGGGAAAGAGGCATTGGAATGATAGAAGTGACAAAGCTGAACGGTATCAAGATTCTTGTGAATCCGCATTTGTTTGAAGTCGTGGAGGAGACCCCCGATACAGTAATCACTTTGACCACCGGGAAAAAAATAATTGTAAAAGAAAGTAGACAAGAGGTCAAAAATCTTGTAATATTATATAGAAAGGGTATTTTTGCGGAATAATCGAAAGAAGCAAAAGGGTTAGGTGATTGTCGTGGATATTGCGTCTTTAATTGGTATTATTTTATGTTTTGCGATGATGCTCTATGGTATCATAGACGGAGCCGGCATCAACAATCTGGTGAAAGAATACTGGAATATGCCATCGGCCGTTATTACGTTCGGCGGCGCGTTTGCCGCAACGCTGGCCTCGCACAGTCTGGCGGATTTCATAAACGGTCTGAAAAGCTTCACGTTGATTTTCAAGGCGCCGGCCATAAATACGGCCGAGATGATCCACAAGATTATCGACCTGTCCAATGTAGCCCGTAAGGAAGGACTCCTTTCCCTGGAGGAAGCCGCGGCGGATATGGATGACGCTTTTCTGAAGAAAGGTATCCTTTTGATGGTGGACGGCACGGATCCGGAACTGGTGCGGGCCATTATGGAGACAGAGCTGGTGAGCATAGAGGGCAGACACAAGACCTGTATCGGTTTCTGGGATACTCTTGGCGCCATGGGTCCTGCCTGGGGTATGATCGGTACGCTGATCGGTCTGGTAGACATGTTGTACCATATGGATAATGTGGCTACACTGGGTCCTGCTATGGCCGTGGCGTTGATCACTACATTCTACGGCTCCGTTTTGGCCAATGCAATCTGTACGCCGGTATCCAATAAGTTGAAAGTAGACAATGCGGCGGAGATGATGCTGAAAGAGGTCATGATCGAGGGTCTGTTGTCCATACAGGCCGGCGAGAATCCCAGAGTCATTGAAGAGAAGCTGAAATCATTCCTGTCTCCGCAGGAGAGAGACGCCGCTTCCGGTTCCGACGGAGGAGGTGAGGAGTAATGGCAAAGCGCAAAGAGGAAACGCCCCCCGCCGGTTCGCCGGCGTGGATGGCGACTTTCAGTGACTTGATGAACCTCCTTCTCTGCTTCTTTGTCATGCTTTTTGCCATGTCCAGTATCGAGGAGGCGAAGCTCCAGGAGTTTGTGGCAGCCATGAACAATACGTTCAGCGTGTTTGACGGCGGTGCCAGCGCAATCGGAGACGGTTTCCTGATCAGCAACGGAGTCAGCCAGCTCAATGAGCTAGACCAGTATATCAACAGCACGGGTAAAGTTGCTGACAGCGAGACTGACGGAGAGGACTTTGAGGAATTTGAGATGTCTCCGGAGGCCATGGAAGAGATTCTTACGGATAAGATGCTTGCGGAGAACGAAGAGCGGGTAGAGCAGATTGAGGAAGCCCTGAGTGAGAATGACATTGCCGATGAAGTGGAGCTTAGCTTTACCGCCCAATATGTGAAACTGACTATGAACGGCGGCTTGCTGTTCGACTCGGGAAGTGCCCTGCTCAAGGATGACGCAAAGCTGATTATAGATAAGGTGGGCTTGATACTGGAGCGTTACGGGAACGGGGGCATTATAGAAATCGAGGGGCATACGGATAATGTACCCATGCACAGCGCCCAATACCCCAGCAATGAGGAGTTGAGCAGCGCAAGAGCCTTGTCAGTGTTTTATTATCTGACTGAGACCACAACCTTGAATCCTCTGAACCTGAAGCATGCGGGAATGGGGGAGAGAGTGCCCATTGCGGACAATTCCACGCCGGAGGGCAGGAGCAGGAACAGAAGAGTCGAGATTTTGATCTATAATCCGTCCCAGAGTTAAGGTTTCTGTAAAAGTGACGGGAAAACAATGATGGAATCTGGGATAAATCTAGGATAGAAGGAAGGGTTTCCGTGATATGAAGAAGAATTTGTTAAGCGTGCTGATACTGGTACTGATGATTGTGAACATTGCTTTATCCGCAGTCATGATGATAAGCGTCACCAGCACAAACCAAAAGACGGCCGCACTCATGGACAGCATTGCCACTGCCATGAATCTGGAGTGGAACAGCCCGGGCAGCTCGTCGGAAGTGCCTCTGTCGGATTCCGAGGCTTACAATCTGGACGGAGGGATGACAATTCACCTGGCTTATTCGCAGACAGTGGGAGAAGACGGTTCCGTCAGCACCAGTGACAAACAGATGTACATTGTATTTGATATCGCTCTTTTGCTGAATAAGACCCATGAGGATTATGAAACTTACGGCGGAGACAACATGAGTCAGTATGACAGCATAATCAGGGATACAATTGAGTCTGTCGTTGACCAGTACACAGAGGAACAGTGCCGGGCGGATTTCAGCGGTGTCATCAGGGATGAGATTCTTGCCGCGATTCAGAAGCGGCTTAATTCAAAGGTCGTGTACGGAATTACGCTGAACAATGTGAAATACGGCGGCGGCTGATGGACAGACAGGCATAAGATAATATGACAGGAGGTGGACCTGTGTGGCCGATATTCTTTCCCAGGCGGAAATAGATGCCCTGCTTTCGGCGATGTCATCCGGTGAGCTCGATACAGAGCAGATGCAGCAGAAAGACGAGAAAAAGGTTAAGAATTATGATTTCAGCAGTCCTACAAAGTTTTCCAAGGAGCATTTGAGGACGCTCGAAATTATATTTGAGCATTATGCAAGGCTGCTCTCCACGAATCTTCCGGTGTATCTGCGCAAGAATGTGCAGGTTTCGGTGGTAGGTTCCGAGGCAATTAAATTTAATGAGTTTACCAATTCCCTGTCCAGCCCGATTATCATGGGCGTGGTCAACTTTGCACCCTTAACCGGGTCGATTATCATGGAATTGGGAACGAATCTCGGCTATGCTATGTTGGACCGCATGCTGGGAGGAAATGGAATGCCTCTGGAGAAGAGCAGAGATTTTTCCGAGATAGAACAGATTATCATAGAGAAGATATTGGTGATGTTCGTTCAGCTCCTGAGAGAGCCCTGGAAGAACGTGATTGATATATCACCTGTGCTGAGCAGACTGGAGACCAATCCCCAGTTCGCGCAGGTAATCGCTCCCAGCGAGATGGTTGCAATCGTGACATTGAGCATCAAGATCGGGGATGTCGAGGGTATGATGACTATCTGCCTTCCTTTTCTGACGCTTGAGGATGTCATGGATAAGCTGAATACAAAGTACTGGTATTCCACCATGCAGGAGAAGCATGACGAGAATTATGAGATGTATATCGAATCCATGATTCGGAAAGTGGATGTGCCGGTGAAAGCTGTGCTCGGTACAAGTACGATATCTGTAAGCGATTTTATGAATCTGCAGGTGGGAGACTGCATCAAGCTGAATTCCCTGACAGATCAGGACATGGATATCTATGTGGGCAACATCAGGAAATTTACAGCATTGCCTGGCACGGAGAGAGATTCTTATGCTGTCAGGATTACATCGGTTATTAGAGAGGAGGAATAAACAATGGATGGTGGATTGTCTCAAGACGAGATAAACGCATTACTTTCCGGCATGGATTTGTCCGAAGATGAAACTGAAGCTGCTGGAAGTAGCGGAGGTTCGGCTGGCACAGTCCAGACTCTGGAGGAAGCCGAGGAATTGCTCTCGGATGTCGAGAAAGATGCTGTCGGTGAGGTCGCCAATATCAGTATGGGATCCTCGGCTACCACCTTGTATTCCCTTGTGAACAGGAAAGTCAACATCACGACCCCTGAGGTGGGGTTTGCCACATGGGATAGTCTGTTGAATCAGTATGAAAGACCCTGTGTCTTTATTCAGATTAAATATACGGTGGGCCTGGAAGGCACCAATATTCTAATCTTGAAAGAGCATGACGTGAAAGTCATCACTGACCTGATGATGGGCGGCGATGGCACGAATACGGAAGGGGAGCTGGGGGAGCTTCATTTAAGCGCAATCTCCGAGGCCATGAATCAGATGATGGGTGCATCGGCCACGTCTCTTTCAACCATGATGCAGAAGAAGATAGACATCAGTCCGCCGGAGGCTGAGCTGCTGGACCTGGCATTGGTAAAGAACGGCGGGGAGGTTTCCCCTTTTCTGGGAGGTGTCTTTGTCAAGATATCTTTCCGGATGCAGATTGACGATTTGGTGGACAGCTCCATCATGCAGCTGTATCCCATAGACTTTGCACGCAGTGTGGTGGATACTTTTATGAATTCACAGTCAGGCGGAGCAGAGCAGGCGAGTGCAAAGGAAGCTTCCGAAGCGCCGGCCCAGCCAGCCGCTTCGCAGCCGGATATGGGCCAGATGGGGGCGGCTCCTCAAATGTATATGACCGGGGCAGCGAACATGAATATGGGAATGGCACCCCAGATGGATCCCAATGCTATGGCTATGAATATGGGCGGGATGCCTATGGGAGCCGGCATGAATCCACAAATGATGAATATGGGCGGAATGGCAATGGGCGCTGGTATGAATCAGCAAATGATGAATATGGGCGGAATGCCTATGGGAGTGAATCCACAGATGATGAATATGGGCGGAATGTCCATGGGCGGAACAATGCAGCCTCAGGCATCCATGCAGAATATTAATGTTCAGCCTGCGCAGTTCCAGAGTTTCTCCGGCAGTGGGAACCCTGTGGCAGGGCAGGAGAACATCGGACTCATCATGGATGTTCCTCTGAATGTTACCGTAGAGCTTGGCCGCACGGCTAAGTCGATTTCCGAGATCCTTGATTTTGCACCCGGTTCCATCATCGAGCTTGACCGTATTGCCGGTGAACCTATAGATGTTCTGGTGAACGGAAAGCTTGTTGCAAAGGGTGAAGTGGTTGTAATTGAAGAGTGCTTCAGCGTAAGAATAACAGAGATTATCAAGTAGGAGGAAAGTTGAATGGCACAGAATGTTTTAATTTGTGATGATGCGGCATTTATGAGGATGATGATCAAAAATGTCCTGACCAAGGGCGGCTACAATGTTGTGGGTGAGGCCGAGAACGGCGCCAAGGCCGTGGAGAAGTACAAGGAGCTTTCTCCGGACCTGGTCCTGATGGATATTACTATGCCCGAGATGGACGGCATCCAGGCCCTGAAAGAGATCAAGAAAATTGACGGGGGAGCAAAGGTGATCATGTGTTCTGCCATGGGACAGCAGGCCATGGTGGTAGAGTCCATTCAGGCCGGCGCTAAGGACTTTATCGTAAAGCCGTTCCAGGAGGACCGTGTGCTGGAGGCTGTAAAGAAGGTTATTGGTTGATGATACTTCTGACCCAGGGCTTAAGTGCCTATGCTCAATTTATTACGGTGCTCTTACTGTTTGTGGCAGTGCTGGGAGTTACGGCTGTGGTCACAAAATGGATGGCAAACTACCAGAAGCAGCAAAGTACCAATGAGAACATAGAGGTAATAGAGACCACTCGGATCGCAAATAATAAGTATATCCAGATTATACGGGCAGGCGGAAAGTATATGGCCATTGCTGTCTGTAAGGATACGGTTACCATGTTGGGCGAGATTCCGGAGGATACGCTGAAAGAGACGAAGCCTGTGCAGGGTTTCAATTTCAAAGAACTTCTCGACAAGGCCATGAACAAAAAGGATGCCGCCCGGGAAGAGCCAAAGGATAATCAGTTGCATGATGAAAAATAAGCTTAGAACCAAGCAAATAGTAACCGCAATATGCCTACTGGTCACGGTGGGCATATTGTGTATTGTAAGTTCAATGACAGTATCTGCCAGCAGCGAGGACCCCTCCAATATACTTTCCATCAGCATGAGCGATGGCGGGAACGGAGAGATAAACGGGACTCTGCGTATCCTGCTGACTTTGACGCTGATCTCCATTGCGCCGATTCTTATTATCATGATGACCTCTTTTACGAGGATCATCATTGTACTGCACTTTACCCGTGCGGCACTGAATACGCAGACGGCTCCGCCGAATCAGGTTCTTGTGGGTCTGGCGCTGATTCTCACCTTTTTCATCATGGAACCTACGGTGCAGGAAATCAACGAGCAGGCATATCAGCCTTATGAGGCCGGGGAGATCGATCTGGACGAGGCGCTGGAGAGGGGGATAGAACCTTTGCGGGAATTCATGTATCCCCAGACGCAGGTAAAAGATGTGGAACTGTTCATGGACATTTCGGGACAGGAATGGGACGGGGTGGATCTTAGCACCATACCAATGTCCGTGCTGCTGCCCAGTTTTATGCTGGGTGAGCTGCGGATGGCGTTTTGGATCGGATTTATCATTTATATCCCTTTTATTGTCATTGACATGGTGGTGGCATCCACTTTGATGAGTATGGGTATGATGATGCTGCCGCCTACCACGATTTCCATGCCTTTTAAGATTCTGCTTTTTGTCCTGGCGGACGGATGGAATCTTGTCATAGGTGAGCTGGTGAAAACATTTTATTGGTACCAGTGAGAGAAGTGGTTTACAGGAAACGGTCTGTTTTTTGAATTGAGAAGTCTTGGAAAGGAGGAGAGGCAGGATGACAGTAGATGCAGTGATGGATATCACCAAACAGGCATTGTTTTTAATCATTAAGGTATCGCTGCCTGTGCTGCTGGTATCGCTGTGCGTAGGTCTGGCGGTGAGTATTTTCCAGACAGTGACTTCCATTCAGGAGCAGACGCTTACTTTTGTGCCGAAGATTGTCTGCGTGTTCCTGTCGTTGGTTCTCTTTGGAAACTGGATGATGACGTCTCTGGTGGAATTTATGACGACATTGTGGACGAATTTCGGCATGTATGCAGGCGGTTAAGGGGCATGATGGATGATAAACTATTCCTTTTCCATTTATGATTTGGAATTTTTTCTCCTGATTCTGGTCAGGGTGACATGCTTTGTCTATGTGGCCCCCTTTTTCAGTATGAGAAATACGCCCGCCAATGTGCGCATAGCCATGAGCTTCTTTACCTCGCTGCTTTTGTACCAGGCTTTGACGCCGACGGAGGCAGTGAGCTATTCCACACTGACGGGATACACGGTTATTGTACTGAAAGAGGCCGTTGTGGGACTATTGATAGGCTTTGCGGCCAATATCTGTACTACGATTGTGAACTTCGCGGGTTCTATTGCAGACATGGAGACCGGACTGTCCATGGTGACGCTGATGGATCCTACTTCCAGGGAGAGCACCAGCATCACAGGTGTTCTCTACCAGTACGTGCTGATGTTTATGATGATTGCCACAGGGATGTACCGGTATTTGTTTGGCGCTTTGGCGGATACTTTTATATTGATTCCCGTAAACGGAGCGGTTCTGCGTGCGGAGTCTCTGATGAATTCCATGCTGGTATTTCTTACAGAGTATATTATCATCGGTTTTCGCATAGTACTGCCGATATTCTGTTCTATTTTACTGCTGAACGCGGTTTTGGGTGTGCTGGCCAAAGTGGCGCCCCAGATGAACATGTTCGCGGTAGGTATTCAGCTGAAGGTTCTGGTGGGACTGTCTGTGCTCTTTCTCACGGCAAGCATGCTGCCGGGGATAGCCGACTTTGTGTTTGAAGAGATGAAGAAAATGATTGATTCCTTTGTGGGAGGCATGCTATGATTCGCTACAATCTGCAATTCTTTGCAAAGGAAGGCATGGGCGGCGAGAAGACAGAACCCGCTACTCAAAAAAAATTAGAAGATGCCCGCAAGAAAGGCCAGGTGGCAAAGAGCAGAGAGCTTACCAACGGCCTGGAGCTATTGGCCCTGTTCCTCATTTTGAAATTCTGGGTAGGGAATATGGGGATACAGTTTCTGGAGCTTTTTGGAAATATTTACAGCAGGATTCCGGAAGTGACCGTTTACCGGCAGAACACCATGCCGGAGCGGGAGGCCAGCGTGGTGTTTGCACAGCTTTTGTTTAATGTACTGCTGATCGTGGCGCCTATTTTTCTGCTGGGGTATCTGATCGCGTTTGTCACGGATGTGGCGCAGGTGAAATGGAAGCCTACTTTTGAACCGCTGCGGCCTAAATTCAGCAAGCTCAATCCCATCAGCGGCTTCAAAAAGATTTTTTCCGCAAACGCCATGGTAGAGCTGGTCAAATCCATAGCAAAGGTACTGCTGATCGGGTATGTGTGCTACAGCTATCTGAAAGATAAATGGCCCATATTGTTCAATCTCTATGATGTATCGCTTATGCAGGCTCTGCAGATCGTGGCGGAGACAGTGACGGATTTGGGGATTCGTGTGGCCGTATTTTACATGGTGCTGGCATTTGCGGATTATGCTTATCAGAAATTCAAGTTCTCTAAAGACATGAAGATGACCAAGCAGGAAGTCAAGGAAGAGTACAAACAACAGGAAGGAGATCCCCAGGTTAAGGGAAAGATCAAGCAGAAGATGAGGGAGACCTCCATGAAGCGTATGATGCAGTCCCTGCCCCAGGCGGATGTGGTCATTACGAACCCCACCCATTACGCGGTGGCCATCAAATACGACCCCCAGGTGGCGGATGCGCCCTTGGTGATCGCAAAAGGCGAGGATTATCTGGCCGCAAGGATCAAAGAAGTGGCGAAAGAGAACAACATTGAGATTGTGGAAAACAAGCCTCTGGCCCGTATGCTCTATGCCAACGTGGATATCGGGCAGGCAGTGCCGCCTGAGCTGTATCAGGCGGTGGCGGAGGTACTGGCGTTTGTATATCATCTGCAAGGCAAAATATAGACAAAGCTAAGGGAAAGGAGATGACAGCATGAGCAATAAAATGGCGAGAACAGACGTTATGATAGCGATCTATGTGCTGGTGGCATTTATGATGCTGATCGTGCCGCTGCCGGCAGGAATTCTGGATGTATTCATGGCATTCAATATTGCGGTAGCCTTTACGATCCTGTTTGCGTGTATGTTCATCAAGGAAGTGCTGGACATGTCCTACTTCCCCACGATTCTATTGTTTACGACCATATTTCGGATTGCCATGAACGTGTCTTCCACCAGATTGATTCTTACCACAGGCACTTCCGGAAACGTAGTAATGACGTTCGGACAGTTCGTGGGCGGCGGCGACTTGATCGTGGGCGCCATCGTCTTTATCATTTTGATCATGATTCAGTTTTTGGTCATCAATAAAGGTTCCGAGCGTGTGGCTGAGGTTACTGCCAGATTTACGCTGGACGCCATGCCCGGTAAGCAGATGGCCATTGACGCGGACTTAAATACCGGTACCATTGACGACAAGGAAGCTAAGGAAAGGCGTGAGAAGATTCAGCTGGAGTCCAGCTTCTTCGGCTCCATGGACGGTGCTGTCAAGTATGTAAAGGGAGATGCGGTGGCAGGACTTTTGCTGACCGTCATCAATCTGGTAGGCGGTATTGCCATGGGTGCGCTCCGGGGCGGCATGGACGTCATGACCGCGCTGGACAATTACGGCATTCTTACCATCGGTGACGGACTTGTGAGCCAGATTCCTTCTTTGCTCATCTCCTTATCCACCGGTGTATTGGTTACAAAGGGAAGCAAGGAGTCAGAGTTCGGCCCTGCCATTGTCAGACAGCTTTTCGGGATACCGAAAGTTATGTATATGGTAGGCGGGACGCTGGCATTTTTGTCCGTATTTACGGATTTGAATACGATCCTCTTTATGGGATTGGGCCTTGTCTTTATCGTGGGAGGCAGGATGATGGCCAGCAATCTGGAGACGGAGGCTATCGAACGGGAAGTAGACAGCGACGAGACGGCGGCTGAGGAAATGCGCCAGCCGGAGAATGTGGCCAGTCTCTTGCAGGTGGATCCCATCGAACTGGAATTCGGCTATGGAATCATACCTCTTGCCGACATAAACCAGGGGGGAGACTTGCTGGACCGTGTTGTCATGATCAGGAGACAGATTGCGCTGGAACTTGGTACTGTGGTGCCTATCATCCGGCTGCGGGACAATATCCAGCTAAACCCCAATCAGTATATCATCAAGATCAAGGGGATACAGGTCAGCGAGGGAGAGATCCTCTTCGACCACTACATGGCCATGAACCCCGGCTATGTGGAGGAGGAGATCACGGGTATCCCTACCTTTGAACCCTCTTTCCATCTGCCTGCTATCTGGATCACAGAGGGGCAGAGGGAGCGGGCAGAGAGCCTGGGCTATACGGTGGTGGATCCGCCCTCTATCATTGCCACCCATCTGACGGAGATCATCAGACAGCACATAGACGAGCTGCTGAGCAGACAGGATGTGCAGAACCTGGTGAACAATATGCGGGAGACCAACCCGTCGCTGGTGGAGGAGCTGGTGCCCAAGCTTTTGGGGCTGGGTGAAATTCAGAAAGTACTGCAGAACCTCCTCAAAGAGGGTATCTCGATCCGGGATTTGCTGACCATCATGGAGACTTTGGCGGATTATGCGCCGGCTACCAGAGATACGGATATTTTGACGGAATATGTGAGACAAAGCTTGAAGCGCGCCATCTCCACGAAGTACTTCCCGCCTCATGAGACCACCAATGTGGTCACTTTGGATCCGAAAGTGGAACAGGAGATTATGGGAAGTGTGAAGCAGACAGAAAACGGAGCTTTCCTGAACCTGGATCCAAACAGGTCCAGGGCGATCATCGACTCGGTGGGCAAGGAGGTTCAGAAGCTGGAGAACCTTGGAAAGAACCCCATCGTGATCACATCTCCCATTGTGCGTATGTACTTCAAGAGACTGACAGAAGATTATTTCAGGGAATTGGTAGTCGTATCATATAATGAAGTGGAGACAAATGTAGAACTACAGTCTGTGGGGATGGTGACAGCATAAAATGATAATTAAGAAGTTTTTGGGGAAGACGGAAGAGGAGGCTGTGGGGGCTGCCAAAAAAGAGCTGGGAGACAACGTTGTCATCATGAACGTGAAGATCGTGAAGCGAAAAGGGCTGATGGCTTTGTTCCAGCCTAAGATGACAGAGATTACAGTGGCGCTGGAGGAGGAAAAGGATACGAAATCATTCCCGCGCGCTAACGCAGGCTCTGTACGGGGAGCGGTGCTTCAGGGCGGGAGGTCAGTGGCCGGCGGGGGGAACTCTCTGCGGCAGGATGACTCTCTGGAAGACAGGGCCTCCATTGAGCAAAAGCTTGACAATCTTCAAAGCCTTTTGATAAGCAGGTTTCAGCAGAGCGAATCGGAGCGCAGAGAACTCGTCGCTGAGGAGGAAGCTCCGGACGCAGAGGAAGCTTTGCAGGAAGAAGAGGCCGAGGAGAGGGAAGAGGTTACGCAGCAACAGCGCTTTATGAAGCTTCTCTACAACACCATGCTGGAGAGCGAAGTGGATGAGAAGTATGCGAATCAGATCGTGGATGAAGTGGATGTGACAGGACAGTCCAATCTTCCCTTTGACTATATTCTGGGAAATGTATACCAGAAAATGATTCTGAAATTCGGCAGGGCAGAGGGAATCACACAGACAGAGGGGCATCCCAGGATAGTCGTCTTCATGGGCCCTACGGGAGTGGGCAAGACCACTACCATAGCCAAGATCGCCAGCAATTATGTGGTGGAGGAAAAAAGAAAGGTTGCGCTTCTGACTGCGGATACCTACCGAATAGCGGCGGTGGATCAGCTGCGTACCTATGCCAATATTCTGGAAGTGCCCTTTCGGGTCATCTACTCGGAGGATGACACGAAAGAAGCCATAGAGGAATTCGGGGACTATGACTATATCTTCGTTGATACCGCGGGACATTCTCACCAGAACGAAGAGCAGTTGGGGCATACGAAAAATCTTGTGGAGATTTTACAGGAGAATGGGGACAGCCAGGTTTTCCTTGTGCTTTCCGCCACCACAAAGTACAGGGATCTTTTGAAAATCGTATCTCGTTACAATCAGATTACAGACTTTCAGCTGATATTCACCAAGCTGGATGAGACAGAGGTACTAGGGAATCTTCTGAATCTGAAGCTCTATACGGATAAACCCATCGCATTTGTGACTTACGGGCAAAACGTGCCTAATGATATCGAGCTGTTTAACCCTCAGAAGACTGTGAAGCAGATTTTGAGCAAGAAGCAGGAGCGCAGTGAGACGTAAGAGAAAAAGCACGTAAGGAGGTAAGAGATGGATCAGGCAGAACAATTACGAATCCTAAAGGCAGGGCAGCAACAGCCGAAATCATTGGCCCGTGTCATTGCTGTTACCAGCGGCAAAGGCGGCGTGGGAAAGTCCAATACCTCTATCAATCTGGCCATTCAGTTCAGGAAAATGGGGAAGCGTGTCATTATTCTGGATGCTGATTTTGGCCTTGCTAATATAGAAATTATGTTCGGTGCAGTTCCTGAACACAATCTCTGCGATTTGATTTATCAGGGAAAGAGCATCATGGATATCATCACATGGGGGCCTATGGAGGTGGGGTTCATCTCCGGAGGAAGCGGCATTGTGGGAATGTCCAATTTGAGCCGTGATTATCTCAATTACATTATCCAGAATTTGGTTCAACTGGACAGTATTGCGGATATTATCATTGTGGATACAGGCGCGGGTATTTCTGACGCGGTATTGGAATTCCTTGTAGCCAGCGGTGAAATTCTGCTGGTGACTACGCCGGAGCCCACTTCGATTACGGATTCCTACTCACTGGTGAAAGCGCTCTACCGCCATCCCAGATTCAGTGCCGAAACCATGAAAGTAAAACTGATTGCAAACCGGGTGGAAAAAGAATCCGAGGGACAGATCCTTTTCAGCAAACTGAATGCGGTGATCGAGAGGTACCTGAAAGTGCCTATGACATATCTGGGCTATGTGCCGGAGGATTCCCAGCTGTCCAAGTCCGTGATGCAGCAGGTTCCGGTGTCTTTGCATAATCCGGGGGCAAAGTCCACGGCGGCCTATGAACGTATCGCCGCGCGGCTTTTGGACAGAGAGGAGGCGCAGAGACAGCCTAAGAGAGGCATGGCGGCATTTTTCTCGTATATTATTACCAGGAAACGTTAAAATGAATGATAAAGGCAGGTGGTTGTTATGTTTTCCAAATTTATATCAATCGGGGATAAGATTGAAATGCAGGCAATGTCACATGAGGGTGACGAGAAGCCGGGGGGTTCGGCAAAAGTGTATCACAGTGAGGTGACTGAGATTCAGTCCGAGGACACCATCGAGATTACCATGCCGATGGAGAAGACGAAATTGATTCTACTGCCCATAGACAGCGAGTATGACATGATTTTCTATGGTTCCAGCGGTCTGTTTCAGTGTCTTGGCAGAGTCATTGACCGCTATAAGAGCAGCAATTCCTACCTGCTTTTGGTGGAGATGACCAGCAATCTGCGCAAGTATCAGCGGCGGGAGTTCTATCGTCTGCGCTGTGCTCTGGAGATGCATGCCAGGGCTTTGAGGGAGGATGAAGTGCAGACTGTGGAGAGCAGGATGCCGTATTCTCTGGCAAATAATCTTCCGCTGAAAGAGAGTGTTATCGTGGATATCAGCGGCGGCGGACTCAGGTTTGTGTCCACGCAGCCATTTGAACAGGACAGTCTTATGTACTGCTGCTACCATCTGATGAACGGCGGAGAGCACAAGAAGTATGAGGTGATCTGCAAAGTCATAAGCTGCATAGAACTGGACAATCGTCCGGGTACTTATGAGCACAGAGTCCAGTACTATGACATAGACCCGATAGAGCGGGAGGAAATCATAAAATATATCTTCGAGGAAGAGCGGAAGAGCCGGCAAAAGCAGAAATTCAGTTCCGAATCATAGTGTGAAAAGATTGGATATGGGGGTGTTGTATGAAAGACATTAACCTGGATCAGGTTTCCGAGAATTATTATGATGTGCTGAAAGAAATAGGCAACATTGGGGCCGGAAACGCTATGACAGCGTTGTCCCAGATGCTTCAGTGCAAGGTGGATATGAAAGTTCCCCAGGTCAGACTGCTGGAGTTCTCGGAGGTGGGAGAGCTCATGGGAGGCGAAGAGCAGATCATGGCGGCCGTGCTGTTGGCCGTGGAGGGCGATATCACGGGATACATGATGTTCATGGTGGAAGAGGACAGTGCCAGACATCTGATTAACAAAATTACCGGCGGAATGCTTGAGGGCATGGAGTTTGACGAGATGGGGCTGTCGGCTATGCAGGAGGTGGGAAATATCATCACCGGCGCATACTTGAATTCTCTTTCCTCCATGACGAATCTGACGGTATTTCCGTCTCCGCCTGCGGTGACCATTGATATGGCAGGAGCGATTCTCAGCGTGCCGGCTATTCAGTTCGGCATATATGGGGATAAGATTTTGCTGATACAGTCGCAGTTCTATGATGAAATACAGCTGGACGGTTATTTTATACTGATTCCGGATCTGGAATCTTATGAAAAGATTCTGGGAGCGCTGGGAGTACCTATGATAATGTAAGTATTGCTGACACAGATTCTTATTTTTCTCCGTGGAAAGTAAAAAATAACGGATAAAAAGGAGAAATGGCTCATGAGTGAGATATTAAAAGTAGGAATAGCGGATTTGAAGACCTGCGTAAGCCCTAACGGAGTGATGACTCTGGGGCTGGGGTCCTGCGTGGGGATAGCTATCAGGGACCCGATGACGAAGATTGGCGGCTTGGTACATATTATGCTGCCGGACAGTAAGGCCATTACAGGCGGACAGCATAATATTGCCAAGTTTGCGGATTCAGGCATAGATGAGCTGGTCAGGCAGATGGAACGGTTGGGAGCCAGGCGTGTCCGCATGGTGGCAAAGATTGCAGGGGGCGCCAATATGTTCAATTTTCAGGGCGGCGGTGCCAATGCGGTGGGAAAAGTAGGAGAACGGAATGTGGAGGCAGTCAAGGCAAAGCTGAGGCAGCTGAACATTCCCATTCAGGCAGCGGACACAGGGTTAAATTATGGCAGAACTGTCATTTTCTACCCTGAGACAGGGGCGTACCATATACGCGCAGTGGGAAAGCCGGAGAAAGTCATATAAATGAAGAAGAGCATTCATAATGAAGAAGAGCATTCATAATGAAGAAAAGCATGAAAAAGCATTCGTGAGGAGAGATCTATGAACAGAAAGAACATACCGCTTCTTCTGATGCTGACGGCCGGGGCAGTGACATGCATCATTACTTATATCAAAAAATATCCTGTGAACACACAGCTGATTGCCCTGTTTGCGGTGCTGGTGGTCTTTTATGTGCTGGGAAGTGTGCTGGTATGGACGCTGGATTATTTTGAGAGGCAGAACGAGGAAAAGCGGGCAGAAGAGGGCGAGGTCATCGAGAAAGATTCGGAGAATCCGGAGCAGGAGGCAGTACAGGAGCAGGAATAAGGCAGGAATAAGAATGCGCTTATGTCAAAATTCCCTTGACGAGGCAGACGATGTCTGGCATAATTGGCGATATAAATGAAGAAGAGCATTCATAATGAAGAAGAGCATTCATAATGAAGAAGAGCATTCACAATGAAGAGGCGCATTCATAGGGTAAAGAAGGAGCGAAGGTTTCATGGATGATGCAGGCAGAAAGAAACTCCTAGAAGAATATGCGAAGACAAAATCACCGGAAACCAGAGAGACAATCATTCTGGAATACGCTCCTTTAGTTAAGGTAGTAGCCGGGAGACTGAGCATGTATCTGGGCTATAACGTGGAATATGAGGACTTGGTCAGCTATGGGATTTTTGGCCTGATAGATGCCATAGACAAATTTGACTGTCTCAAGGATGTGAAATTTGAGACATACGCCAGCCTGCGTATCCGCGGGGCTATCTTGGACCAGATCCGAAAGATGGACTGGATTCCCAGGACGATCAGACAGAAACAGAAGAAAATTGAGGCAGTGATAAAGGAAATCGAGCAGACGCAAGGGCATGCTGCCACCGATGAGGAAATTGCGCGGGGACTGGGCATATCCGATGACGAATATCAGGATTGGCAGTCCCAGATGAAAATTACGGGCCTTGTCTCTTTGGATGAGTATATGCAGCAGGGCAGTGATGTGTCCCATGACAGCAGCAGACACACGACTTCTCACTTTGAAGCGCCCGAGGAGAGGGTAGAGAGGGAAGAACTGACAAAAGTGCTGGGGGAGGCGTTAGAGCTTTTGACGGAAAAAGAACAAAAGGTAATCACCCTTTACTATTATGAGGAACTTACTTTAAAAGAAATCAGTAATATATTGGAGGTTTCCGAGTCCCGGGTATCGCAGCTGCATACCAGGGCGTTAAAGAAGATGAAAGTAAAGATGGGGAACTACATGGGGATTCTTTCAGACAATTAAAAAGAGGGAGATTGCGGTTATGGAGAATGGTTACTTTCAGCTGGTAAATGATTCCAAAGGATATGGCATTGTTTTTCATCACGCCCAGGGCAGCGGTGAAGAGATTCGCCTGGATGAGGTCTGGAAATACCTGAATATGCTGAATATTCCGTATGACAGAAAGCAGGTGGAGGCAGAATTCAGCATGGGGCTGGCTACTGTATGCCATCTGGGCAGCGGAGACTGTCCGGTCTGCGACGAGACATATACATTGAATGTAAGCAAGGACTGCATGATTGCCACAGTGCGTTTCATTCCTCCTTCAGAGGGCGGAAAACGGCTGACCATGGATAAATTTTTAAAGGAAGTCGCCCAGCAGAAAATTGTTTATGGGATAAAGAAAGAGGCCCTGCAGGAGCATTTTGCCTCGGAGGGCATATTCTGCACGGATCTTTTAGTGGCCAGGGGCGAGAAGCCGGACCAGGGGGAAGATGCCCGGATAGAATACAGCTTTAACACGGACAAAAACAAGCGTCCCGCCCATTTGGAGGACGGACGGGTGGATTATTATAATCTGACTACCATCAACCAGTGCCATAAGGGAGATGTGCTGGCAACGATCATTCCGGAGCGCTACGGCGAAGCCGGCCATGACATATACGGCGGTCTGATCAAACCCAGGGATGTGAAGAAAGAGACGTTGAAATTCGGTAAGAACATCACGCTTTCCGAGGATAAGCTCACCATTACTTCGGATGTAGACGGACATGTAGTATTGCTGGACGGCAAGGTAGTGGTGTCCAGCGTGTACAAGGTCAAGGATGTGGACTTGTCCACAGGAAATATTGATTATGACGGAAGCATTGAAATCTCCGGCAGCGTCACTGCAAATATGGAAGTAAAGGCCGGGGGAAATGTGGTGATAAACGGCGGTGTGGAAAGCGCCAGAGTCATAGCCGGCGGCAATATCATCATCGCCAAGGGCATGAACGGAATGGGAAAAGGCTATCTGAGAGCCGGCGGCAATATCATGGTAAAGTTCCTGGAGAATGTCCGGGTGGTGACAGGGGGCTATCTGGAGTCCGAGGCCATTATGCACTGTGTGGTGACGGCGGGAACCGATGTGCGGGTGGACGGCAGAAGAGGTATTATTCTGGGAGGTTTGGTGCAGGCGGCAAACTCTATTACCGTAAAGACTGTGGGCGGCAGCATGAGCACGGCTACCACGCTGGAGGTAGGAGTGGATCCTCTGATCAAATCTCAGTACGACCGTGCGCAGAAGACTGCGGAAGAGAGCAAGAAAACCGTGGATGCGGCCCAGGTGGTATTTGATAATTTCAAGGAAAAGCAGAGGAAAGGCTTTAAGTATAACGAAAGTCAGCTGAGATATATGAGGAGTGTCGTGTCGCTGATACAGGAGAAGTCGGCTGAGCTGGAAAAGCTGAATACGCGCATTGAAGAGCTTCAGGCCATGATGGAGAACAGGCAGCAGGGGGAAGTGATCATCAATGAGCAGGCATATCCCAATACCACCATCGTGATTCGAAACGTGGCAAAGACGCTTCAGAATGACTATCGTTACTGCAAATTTGTCAAAGAGGACGGAGAAGTGCGGATGGTGTCTATGTAGCGAAAGGAGGCAGACTATGGCATTTGGATCCATTGAACTGACAACAATTTCAAGGGCACAGGATTACACCACGATCAAACATAATGAAGACAATAAGGTAAATGTGGATCAGGCGAATTTCAGTGAACAGTTTCAGAAGACCACGGAGCAGAATATCCGGGAGGTAAGGCACAGCGACAATACCCATTGGCATGAGAATAAGCCGGATGCCAAGGAAAAGGGGAACAATAAGTACAGCGGAGACGGCGGAAAGAACCGGAAGAAGCAGCCGGAAAAAGAACGTGTCGTTGTAAAGAGCCGCGGGGGCTTTGATATGAAGATATGATTCTGCGGACAGACAGGCTAAGGGCGCAAAAATGACTTCTGTGCACAGGGCTGCACGGGGGCTTAGAATGGACGGACAAAAATGGATATAATGGAGATCATCCTTTTGATTGCGGGAGGCGTTATTTTTGTACTGAGCTTTTTTATCCCGGACAAAAAGGGCGCATCCGCCGACGGGATTTCAGAGGAGGATGTCAGGGCAATGATAGACCGGGAGCTGGCGGCAGGGGGAAAGTCACTGGACGAGGCTGCGTCCGAGGCCGCGGAGCGGACAGAGAGGTCTTTAGAAAGGCTTTCCAATGAGAAAATCATGGCTGTCAATGAGTATTCCGATACGGTATTGACGGAAATCCACAAGAATCATGAGGAAGTCATGTTTCTGTATGACATGCTTAACAACAAGCATACCAGCCTTAAGAACACGGTGGCAGAGGTGAACAGAGCCGTAAAAGAAGCGGAAAAGGCAATAGAAGCTCTCAGACATCAGATGGAGACGGCAGAGATAGAAAGCTGTGCGCAGGGCTTTCCCCTGCCGCAGGAGAATGGGAAAGCCGCTGCACAGTCTGAGGTTGTTGGGGAGCCTGCAGGGGAAGCGGAAGCTGCCTCCGGGGGAGACGACTTTTCGGAGAGCGGCGAATACGGAAGCAATAAGGAAAAAATCAGGTCGCTCCACCGACAGGGAAAATCCGTGGCGGAGATTGCCAGGGAACTGGAGCTGGGCATAGGGGAAGTAAAGCTGGTGATTGATTTATTCCAGTGTTGACAGAAATGAGGAAATAAGTGAAGCTGAGATATCATATGCGGGGATTGGGAGTTGGAATCATTGTGACCGCCCTGTTAATGGGAGCTGTAAAAGGGGAAAGAACCCCTTTAAGCGATGCGGAGATAAAAGCCAGGGCATCGGAGTTAGGGATGGTGGAAAGTGACTCGCTGAGGCTCTCGGACATTTCGAATATGGCGTCTTCGCCTGAGGAATCCAAAGCTCCCGAGAAAGAAAGCGGCTCTGACGCCGGCGAGGACTCCCCGGAAGAAAAGGGCGGGGGCGCCGCGAATGCGGAATCCGGTGCGGCTGAGGACGGCGGCGCGGACGGAGAGCCGGACGAGGAGGAACCTTTCGACGAGGACAGGGATCCTGCCCGGGGAGCCGTCCGGAATGACGAGGGCAATCTGCCGGACACAGAGGGCGGAGAGGTTTCAACGGGTTCGGGCGGCGGACAGGGACGGGAACAGGAAGAGGACGGGAATCTGGTCACGGTGGTCATTGAAGAGGGAGTCACTTCCTACAGCGTCTGCCAGCTTTTAGAGGAGCTGGGGCTCATAGAGGATGCCGATAGTCTGGATTATTATATCTGTTCCAACAGTTATTCCAGAAGCATTCAGCAAGGAACTTACAGGATTCCCAGGGGTACGTCTCAGGAAGACATTGTAAGGATTATTATGGGGAACGGATAAATTTTACAATACCTCTTGCACAGCAGGAGGTATTGTGTTATAATGCAAAATGTTGGAAAGCGCGCAGACGTGCTTTTCAAACACATCACGCAGGCTGATCCGGCAATGGTGCCCTTGGAAAAGAGTAGTTGACGGAGTCTGTCGGGTTAAAACGCGGATCCGGCGGGGAGGCCCTGCGGAAGAAATCAACCAAACGGAGGGAAAGACATGAGCGTTATTTCAATGAAACAGCTGCTTGAAGCAGGCGTCCATTTTGGACATCAGACCAGAAGATGGAACCCTAAGATGGCTCCCTACATTTTTACGGAGAGGAACGGTATCCACATCATTGACCTGCAGAAGTCTGTGGGCAAGGTGGACGAGGCTTACAGGGCTGTCTCCGAGATCGCTGCCCAGGGCGGCACGATTCTGTTCGTGGGAACCAAGAAGCAGGCTCAGGACGCGGTGAAGACCGAGGCGGAGCGCTGCGGCATGTACTATGTGAACGAGAGATGGTTGGGCGGTATGCTGACCAATTTCAAGACTATCCAGTCTCGTATCGGCAGACTTCACGCCATCGAGAAGATGTCAGAGGACGGAACTTTTGATGTACTTCCCAAGAAAGAAGTCATCAAGCTAAAGAAAGAATGGGAGAAGCTGGAGAAGAACTTAGGCGGTATCAGGAGCATGACCAGAGTGCCTGACGCTATCTTTGTAGTAGACCCTAAGAAAGAGAGAATCTGCGTACAGGAAGCCCATGCACTGGGAATTACCCTGATCGGAATCGGCGATACCAACTGTGATCCTGAGGAGCTGGATTACATTATTCCCGGAAATGACGACGCAATCAGGGCAGTAAAATTGATTGTTTCCAAGATGGCGGATGCTGTCATTGAGGCAAATCAGGGTGAGGCTGTCTACACTGAAGAGGAAGCTGCGGCTGCACAGGCCGATGATGTCAGGGATATCGAGGAGATTGCTGCGGCAGAGTAAGACCAAGAATCAATAAGAGATGAACAGGAGGATGATATAAATGGCAGAAATAACTGCGGCAATGGTCAAGGAGCTCCGTGAGCAGACCGGCGCCGGTATGATGGATTGTAAAAAGGCTCTGAACGAGACCAATGGAAATATGGAAGAGGCCGTGGAGGTTCTGAGAAAGAGCGGGCAGGCCAAGGCTGTGAAGAAAGAGAGCAGGATTGCTGCCGAAGGAATCTGCCGCATTGCCACCGAGGGCGACAAGGTAGCGGCGGTGGTGGAGGTGAACTCCGAGACCGATTTCGTGGCAAAGAACGAGACTTTCCAGCAGTTTGTAGAGGCAGTGGCAAAGCAGGCTGTGAAGACCCAGAGCGCTGATATTGAAGCGTTCCTGGAGGAGGCATGGATTGAGGACGGCTCCAAGAAAGTGAAAGAAGCTTTGGTGGACAAGATCGCAGTCATTGGTGAGAAGCTGAGCATCCGCAGATTCGAGAAAGTGAGTGCGGCAGAGGGCTGCGTGGCTACGTATGTGCACGGCGGCGGTCGTATCGGCGTCATTGTCGAAGCGAAGACCGATGTAGTGAACGATGCGGTGAAAGAGGCTCTCACGAATCTCGCTATGCAGGTAGCTGCCCTGAATCCCAAGTATGTGGCTACCACGGATGTGTCCGAGGAGTACAAGGCCCATGAGAAAGAGATTCTTGCCGCCCAGATCGCTCAGGATCCCAAGATGGCCGGAAAGCCCGAGAAAGTTATCGAGGGCGCTGTTATGGGCCGTCTGAACAAGGAGCTGAAAGAGGTATGCCTGTTAGAGCAGGTATACGTAAAAGCAGAGGACGGCAAGCAGACCGTGGCTCAGTATGTGGCACAGGTGGCAAAGGAGAACAGCGCGAACCTGAGCATCAGCAGATTTGTGCGCTTCGAGACCGGCGAGGGTATCGAGAAGAAGCAGGAGGATTTTGCGGCTGAGGTGGCTGCGCAGATGGGCATGTAAGAGAAGTTTTCAAATCAGCACAGCGTAAAAAAATATGAGGCCCTGAAAGCCTTGTAATCACACATCTTTAAGTGGTTGCGGAGGATTTCAGGGCCTTTTTTGTGTTCTGAAAAGGGGAAGCGGAAATGCCGTCTTTTACCGTCTGGAATCGTCTAAAATCACTTCAAATTGAGTATTACTCAAGGGCGATGTTGAGTAAAATGAGTATTCACAATCTTCGGCGAAGTTTACTCAATTATAGCAGTTCCTTAAAACTCCCGATCTCACTTCATTTAAAAATTCAATATAAGGAGGCTGCATTATGGACAGCACAGCGTTAAGAGCAGAGAAGCTGAAAGTGAATGGCTCTTCTCTGGTACCGCATGAGACGGAACAAAGACGAATCGGTACTGAGAATAGAGGTATGATTTTTAAGAACGGCGAACATGAATGTTTTTATTATGAGATGTTAAAACATATGAGGTTCCAGGATTGCTATCATAGAGCGTTGGTTTATGTGCTCGGAATATCTGGAGATACAAGGAGAAACTTCGAACGGATTTATGATGTTGAAAGCGGATGTGTACGAACCGAGTGCCTGCAGGAAGGCTGGCAGACCAGTAGGAGCAGGAGAATAATTCGGATGGCATTTAATCTGTACTGTAATGGTACTCCCAGTGTCTATGATTATGAAAACAATGAGGAGCAAATGAAAGAGTGCCAATACTATACGGTGGAGGGTCTTTTCTGCTGTGAATATTCAGTTTATTTCTGGGAAGCTGTAAAAATAAGATATCCGGAATATGCCGTACAGAAAACCGGAGGATTGGAGGGGAAGAATGCTTAAAATCAGAATGCAGGGAACCAGAGAGGACCTGGAGTGGTTTAAAAAACTGTTGGAGCGGCATGAGAAGATTAAGGTTATGCAGGTTTCAGAAGCTTTTGCCAATAAAGGTACAAAGAAGTTTTTCCGTATGTATACGGAAGTAGAAAAAGTAAAAAGGTAGCACAGGAGGAAATCATATGAGCAGAGTATCCGAAAAACAAAAAACAGTAAGTAGTTCTGTGGTTATCGCCATATCGAACCAGAAAGGTGGAGTCGGGAAAACAACCACCTGTGTGAACCTGGGGATTGGGCTTGCCAGGGCGGGGGAAAAGGTCTTGTTGGTGGAGGCCGATGCCCAGGGCAGCCTTGCAGTAAGCTTAGGTATTTCAGAACCGGACAAGCTGGATGTGACACTAGTGAACATTTTGGAGAAGGTCATCAATGACGAGGAGACTGAATCGGGGGAAGGCATCATCCGCCATGAGGAGGGGATTGACTTTATCCCTGCAAACATTGAACTGGCCGGACTGGAGACTGCCCTTGTGAATATTATGAGCCGGGAGACGGTGATGCGTCAGTTCCTACAGGAAATGCGACGGCAGTACAGCTATATTTTGATAGACTGCATGCCTTCCCTGGGGATGATTACCATAAATGCCCTTGTAGCGGCAGATTACGTGCTCGTCCCTGTGGAGGCAGCCTATTTGCCCGTAAAGGGCCTTCAGCAGCTGATTAAGACCATAGGCAACATACACAGGAAGCTGAACCCCTCTCTGCAGATTCTGGGCATCCTGCTGACGAAGGTTGACCGCAGGACGAACTTTGCAAGGGAGACATCTGCCATGATTAGGGAGGCCTACGGGGAAAGGGTACATATCTTTGAGAACAGCATTCCGCTATCGGTGAGGGCGGCGGAGACGGCAGCCGAGGGGAAGAGCATCTATCTCCATGATCCGAGGGGAGCTGTTGCAGAGGGATACCTGTCCCTGACGGAGGAGGTGCTTGCGCTGGCCGGATGCGTGGACAAGCCTGTGGAAGCGGAAAGCGCAGGTACTCCTGGCCTGCAGAAGGGAGGCGGGCAATGAGGGGAAGCAGTGCGCAGAAGATGAAGCTTACATCCTATGATGACCTGTTCGGCGGTGACGGGCAGGCATCGGGAGAAGCCGTTACATCCGTCCCAATCAGGGAACTGCATCCATTTAAAGGACACCCATTCCGTGTCCTGGATGATGAAAAGATGCAGGAGACAGTGGAAAGCGTCAAAAAATATGGCATCCTGGTTCCCGGGATTGTGCGCTCCTGCCCCGGAGGCGGCTATGAAGTCGTATCCGGGCACCGCAGGTGGAGGGCCTGTGAGCTGGCCGGGCTGGATGAAATGCCCGTTATCATCCGGGAACTGGATGATGATGAATCCACCGTAATCATGGTGGATTCCAACATCCAGCGGGAAGACATACTGCCCAGTGAAAAAGCAAAGGCCTATAAGATGAAATACGAGGCATTGAGGCACCAGGGGAGCAAAGGGGTGAAGTCTACCGCAGATGAAGTGGGGGAGGCAGCCGGCGAAAGCGGCAGGACAGTCCAGCGCTACATCCGCCTTGCGGAATTGATACAGGGACTGATTGGGTATGTGGATGGGAACAAGATTTCCCTGGCTGCCGGCGAAAAGCTGTCCTATCTCAGAAAGGAAGAGCAGGCATGGGTGTCAGAGACAATGGGCGCCAGTGGGACGGCCCTGTCAATGGCGCAGGCAGGGCAGCTCAGGAGCCTTAGTGAGGCAGGCGAACTGACTGCTGATAAAGTGTATAAGATACTGGGCCAGAAACAGGGTGTGGACAGGGGCGTGACAATCTCCCTGAAAAAAGTCAGGGGCTATTTCCCGCCTGCCTATACCAACAGGCAGATAGAGGAAGTGCTCTATACGCTTTTAGAGAAATGGAAGCAGGAAAAGGAAAGCGAGGGATGGGCGGATGCAGAGGATACAGTTTGATTATTTCCATGGGATGGAGGCGGAGCAGTACAGCTTTTACCGCGTCCCCAAAGTGCTGTTTACGGCGGATTATTTCAAGGCGCTCACTTGCGAAGCTAAGGTCTTATACGGCCTTATGCTGGACCGAATGGGCCTGAGCGCCAGGAACAGGTGGTTTGACGAGGAAGATCGGGTGTATATCATTTTTACGATAGAGGAAATAATGGAACTGTTATGCTGCAAGACACAGAAGGCGGTCAAGCTTCTGAAAGAGCTGGATACCGAAAATGGGATTGGCCTGATCGAAAAGAGGCGCCCGGGGCTGGGCAGGCCAAATGTCATCTACGTGAAGAATTTTATGATTCAAGAGACTGATGGCCTGGTGCAGGCAGTGGCGCAGCCGGAGTCTGCCTGTGAGGGGCAGGACGGCCCTGGGGACATGCAGGGTGAAGCCGTTGGAGAGCAGGAAGACACAGCGTTGCAGGAGGAAGAGGCCTGGACGGCAGGACCTACAGACTCACAAAGCGAAAAGAGCAGGCAGGGGGATGCTGCTGAATATCAGGACAGCGGAAATCAAAAGTCCAGAATTTTGAAAATCAAAATTCAGCAATTTCCGGAATCAAAGGAAAATGAACCAAAAAACAGTTCAGGATCATCTCTGGAGACAGAAAATGCAGATTTTCAAGGGGGTGAAACGGGGCTGGAGGGTGATGCCGGACATTGGGACAGCGGAAATCAAAGTTCCAGAATTTTGAAAATCAAAAATCAGCAGTTTCCGGAATCAAAACCCCAGAGTTTTGAAAATCAAAATTCAGGGGTTTTGAAAATCGAAAGTCAAGAATTTCGATTTTCAAAACCTAATAATACTGACTCTAATAATACTGATTTTAGTGAAACTGAGCCTATCTATCCTAATCTGATCAACCCATCATCAGGCAGTTCCGTCTGTCACAATGATGCGGTGGATAAGACGGCTATGTGCCGGGAGATGATCAGGGACAGGATTTCATATGGGCATTTTACATATGACGGTAAGCATTTGGGGGAGGAGGTGGACGAGCTGGTTGAGCTGGTGGTGGATGTCATGATGATGCCGGATAACAGTACATTGCGGATTGCAGGGGCAGAGCGCCCGGTGGCGGTTGTGAAGGACCGGTTCATGAAACTGGAACAGGCGCATATTGAATATGTGATAAGGTGCCTGCAGAAGAATGCCAGCAAGATAGAGAATATCAAAGCCTATCTGCTGACGACACTTTACAATGCAACAATGACTATAGAAAATTATTACCGTGCGGAGGTGAACTATGACATGTATGGGCGACAGCCTGGGTAATCAGATGGGGGTGCCGGCGGCTTGGAAGTGGATTCAGCACACGGCAAAACTTTGCGACAAGTTGTCGCGAAGTTAGAGGGAAGAGCCGTGGCTGTTCAGGATGCATATGATTAGGAATCTGTAATTGTAGGCATGAAGCCAATACAGTAACAGTGCAACTTCGCGACAAGTTGTCGCGAAGTTGGCAGGAAGAGAAAATATTGAGGTAATAAAGGGAGGGGAGCGGCAATTTTATGTGCTGCTCTCATTTATATTGTAAAAAATGGTTATCTGGTGTAGTGGGAGCTTTTGGGGATAAGAAAAGGATAAGGAGAAATCTAGGATGGAAAAAAAGGATGCAATGCTTACGATAGAGGAACCCTTGTATCATGATACATGGAAGCTGCTGAAAAAATATCGGGACGTAGTATGGAGCCTGGAGCTTTCCGTGCAGCAGGTGCGCAACAGGTTCGAGATTGAATATGGGAACACGATTGAGGACTTCCTGGATTCAGTCTATCTGGCAGGGGCTGACATTGCAGGGAGCGACATTGAGCATCACGCCCAGTGCATTGAACGCAGCCACAGGATGCTTAAACTTTTGGATAGCGCCATTGATCTGTTAAGGAATAAGCATAAGAACGGCGAGAGCTATTACTGGCTGCTTTATTATTCTTACCTTTCGCCACAGCAGATGAGGAATGTGGAGGAGATTATTGAAAAGCTGCGACCTCATATTAGGGATATAAGCATGCGTACCTATTATAGGAAGAGACAAGAGTGTATCGGGGCACTTAGTTCTATTCTGTGGGGTTATACATCAAAGGACAGTATGGAGGTTTTGGAGCAGTTTGTTCCCATCGCATAATTTGGATGAAAGTATCTTAAAAAGCTGATTGTGGAAAAACGGAAAAGGAACTAAAGGGAAAATTTTATATGTATCTGGCATGGGAATTGAAAGAGGGCGGTTTTTACCGCCCTAAAAAATGGATAAGGAAAAACATTGATAATAATAACTGATGAAAAATGGGGAAGTAAGGAATTTAAAATATGCTTTTTGGGCCTTCTTACAAACAAAGATGCAACTCCTTCTCCGCATAAGTTCGTACAATTTTAGCAAAATCTGATTTATGTATTAATTCCATATAAGGTACAATAGCTTGTATAATATGAATACATTCGTTGTCATTGTTAAGAAGGTGATACATTTTCGCTTTTATAAATTCAATTTCTGGTAATAAAGCTTGCTCAAAACTCTTTATACTTAAATCCTCGGCCATTTGAATATAAGAAAGAGCCTCTTTGAACCTATGCTCTTTTTCCAGACATTGCGCAAGGTTAAAAGCAAGATTAATCTTAATGATTTGGTATTCTTTTAAGCTGCTTTTTTGCCTCTTCAGAGAGGACATTAATTCCTCTCCTAAGCGTATGGCTTTAAGAATGTCATCTGAACGATAAAATGAAACTACTATGATGTTTAAAATATTTGCTTCTCGTACAGATAAAAGCACATTGCGAAAATCGTCAAAATCAAAAGACGGTTTTGTCTGTGCAAAGGCTTCGTATAGTATAGATAAAATATCCTGAGGATTATATCCTTCGTAGAGCTTTATTGAAGCATCTAATAATAAATAACATTGTAAGTTTTGGTTATTTATCTTGGCTCGATCCTTAAGATGAAATAGTTCCTTTTGGGCTTCGGCTATATTTCCTATTGCTATAAGGTTGCTTATTTTCTCTGCATCCTTCTCAAAAGTCAACTGTTTTTCGCTTTTATAGTATATATCACAGAGCTGATAAGTGCTTGTACCAAGTTTAGTCAATAGAGCTTCCAATACGGCACCTGAAGGCATCTGTGTTCCATTTTCAATACGAGAAATTGAAACAGGGGAGCAAATACCATCAGCTAATTCTTCCTGAGATAATTTATATTTTTTTCTAAGAGAGCGAATAATATCCCCTAATGAATTGGTAGTCATTGAGCACCTCCTTTTTACTGTAGGTTTTTTGGAAACTTTAAAAATAGAAAACGGTTTTCTGATTTGATTATGGCTACATTTTGCTTCTTAAGTCATATTATCATATTGGTAACTTATATGCAAATCCTTTGAGCAATTGATTTATAGTTATTTATCATGTTTGTGATCGGAGCATCCTTTTTTAACATTTCCCGTAATTTTTTCTTTAACATGTCGCGCTATGGCTTATACCGTATTTTTCCATATAATAAAATCATGGTTGCTGCAAGAGAGGGAGGTGATTATAGTGGATGTTGTTATAATTATCATTATTGTTGTTTCCTAAATTCGCTGTCGGGTGGTTCGTTTGCTACCCATTCAAGAAAAGATGTGAAGGTTTTCCAAACAAAAGAGCAGCGGCTATCAGATGGAGGAGTAGAGATGCAAAGAAGTATTTTCTATTCCTTCATCATAAAATGATAAAACCGTTTACATGAGAATGCGTTAACTGTTTTTGGACTAAGTAATAATACGCATTTGTGCAAGCAAGTTGTGGCACTAATCAATAATAACCGGGATTGGTATTATAAAAGGAAGGCTAATAATGAAGGGATATTTATTCTCCAAAAATAAAATTCGTTTTTTAATTCTTGTTACGATTCAAACGATGCGGACTGCGGGAACTGTGGGTGTTGCTATATTGGTTAATTTGTTGATTGATGCTGTTCAAGCAGCTATTTCAACGGATAGTGTAGAACCGTTGATTCGTTGTGCAATCATCTGCGGGATTTATGCTTTCACACTTGGTGGAATTATCTTTTTATCAGAGCGTGTAAAAGCTGCAAGCATAAAACACATAATGTCGAATATACGCCGGGATATCGCTCAAGGCATTTTATGTAAAAATATTTCTGAGTTCCAAAACAATAACAGTGCAGGATATATTACGCTGCTTAATCAGCATGTAGGTACATTTGAAGAAAATTACTTGAAAAACATGTTTTCCATTTACGATTCTTTTATAGGTATGACAATAGGTGTACTCCTTTTGCTTTGGATCAACCCTATAATTGCGGTTATCTCTATTATTGCTATGGCGATACCAAGCTTAATACCTAAGCTCTTTGGAAAGAAACTGGGGATACTTCAAGGACAGATTATGCAGAACAGTGTTGTCTACAATACGAAGATCAAAGACATTTTTAATGGTTTTGAGACAATTAAAGCATTTCGGACAGAGCAACAGATGCTTAGGCTGCATGATGATTCTTCAGATATGATGGAAAACAGTAAAATGCGTTTGGCGAACACAATGGCTTTGTTATATGCCCTTGCCAATTTATCTTCAATTGCTGTACAGTTTTTAGTTATGTCATTAGCAGGAGTGTTTGCTGTAAAAGGTTTTGTTACAATAGGCAGTATTGTTGCGGTGACCCAACTTACGGGGCAGGTAATTTCTCCGGCTTTCCAACTTTCGGCTAAAATTAGTCAATTCAAGTCTGTTAAGCCAATTTGTGGACAGATTAAGGAAAGCATGATGATAAAACAAACAAATATACAAGCATCTGATGTATTGGAAATGGAAAAAATGCTGATGTTAGAGGATGTTTCGTTTTCCTATAAAAATACTTCAATTGGAAACATTCCTGCAATTGAACATGTCAGCCTACTGCTTGAACGGGGAAAAAAATATGCAGTTGTAGGGAAAAGTGGTAGCGGAAAAAGTACTCTGTTAAAGCTATTGGCCGGGTATTATGATGACTATTCTGGTGATATCATGTTGGACGGACAAAGAGATAAGCACGTGTGCGCTACAATGGTTCATCAAAACTTGTTCCTATTTGATGACACGATTAAAAATAATATTGCTATGTTTGAACCTTATTCGGACGAAGCAATAGAATCAGCTTGTCATTTGGCGGGATTAGATGAACTGATTGCAGAATTGCCGGATGGTCTTGAAACCAGAGTTGAAGAAAATGGTTCCCGCTTTTCGGGCGGCGAAAAACAAAGGATTGCAGTAGCAAGAGCAATTCTGCATAAGAATAATATCTTGCTGTTGGATGAGATTACTTCATCACTGGATACAGAAACAACAAAGCATATTGAAGACAGCATATTGTCCTTGGAGAATATTACTTGCGTTGCTGTTACACATAATCTGACATCCAGTTTTCTTGCAAAATATGATGAGATAATTGTTATGGATAGAGGAAAAATTGTAGAACATGGTAGCTATGATAAGTTGCTTGCAGCATCAGGACAATTCGCAAATCTTCGTACAATAGGAATTCAGTAATGTAATTGTTATATGGGAGGTGCTTGGCATGAATTTCAATATTCATATTGCAGATGATTTACACAAAAAAGACAAAAACCCATCCAGTTTACATTCATCAATTTCAACTTTTCAGATTAATGCAGAAAGGGACTGTATCAACGCTATTAATATTGAGATTAGCGAAGATGGAAAAAGTGTAGTTTCATTGGAATAGAATGTGATCAAAATAAATATTATGCGGGTGTATAGTAACTGTAGGGCTTCTATATTCCCGCATTTTTATCATTGCGATTTTTTGTAGGCTTCAAATTGGCACGAAATTGGCACACTTTTGCTCTTTCCCCGCAAATCTCCATATGTTAAAATGGATATGCTGAAATCTGTACCCAAAACAGAAAAGACAAGGAATGCACCCCACAGGGAGGTGCTTTTTTTGCGCCTACAGGGTAGCTGTGGAATTCAGGGGCGGCACTTTATTGGTGCCATGCCTATAGGATTCCATTGTACTGTACATCTATGTAAACAGGCTGAACTCCACACCGGAGGCAGCCTTTTCTGTTTTGGAGACCAAAACCATGAAGGAGGATCACAAGTTGAAGAAAAAGACTCACCAGCAGCAACGCACACAGACACAGACAGAGAAAAAGAAAGCGCTCCGATACAGAAGGCTGCCCATAGCATATGCCGCCTATGGCGCATTCCTGGGCTCCATGGCGTTCCTTGCATCCACACAGCCCGTATTCGCCGGAGAGGATGGGGGAATAAATGTATGGACAAAAGCCAATGAAATCATGAAGGACGTGTACAGCCAGATTCTTCTCATCTCCACGGTAGCCGCCATCGTCACGGCCTCGGTGGCGCTCCTGATGATGAACTTCTCCCGTTCCGGGCGCACCGTGGACGAGAGCCGGGCATGGCTGAAGCGCATCTGCATCACATGGGCAGTCCTGAACGGCCTGGGGTTCATCATGGCCTATATCACCCCGTTCTTTGCGGACGGCAAGTGGGGCGGCTGATGCATCGGGCATATCAGGGGCAGGCCATGCCAGCTGTAGAAAGGAGTGATTATAATTGGGCATTTTAGACGGGATAGTGGAATGGATTGCAGAGCAGGTGATGAATGGCCTGGATTTGGTGACGACATCGGTACTGGGCGCCCTGGGCTGTGACATGGCGGTGTTCCTGCGCTATTTCCCAGCCGCAGGCACCATGTACCAGATATTCGTGGCCCTGGCCATCGGCATCATCCTGCTGAACTGGATATGGCAGCTGTTCAAGAACTTCGGCCTGGGGGCAGGCATCGAGGCTGAGGATCCGGTGAAGCTGAGCATCCGCTCGGTGCTGTTCATTGTGCTGGCCTACTTTTCGGATGATATTGTGAATACGGTCTTAAAGATTGGCGGCACGCCCTACAACTGGATTCTGGACTCAGAGCTGCCGCCCATCAGCTTTGCCAGCTTCAGCTCCGTGGCGACAACCATCATCGGCGTGGTGGCAAACGGGGGAGTGGCGCTGATTGTGCTGATTCTGGTACTGATACTGGCATGGAACTATTTAAAGCTTCTATTTGAAGCAGCAGAGCGGTATGTGCTCCTGGGGGTGCTGGTCTACACGGCGCCTGTGGTGTTCTCCATGGGGGCATCCCAGTCCACCGGGAACATCTTCAAGTCCTGGTGCCGGATGCTGGGGGGACAGATTTTTCTCCTTGTGATGAATGCCTGGTGCCTGCGGCTGTTCACCTCCATGGTAGGGACGTTCCTTGCGAATCCCCTTTCCTTATAAAAAGAGGGTGGTTCTGGACTGTCGGTGTCTGCGGAATACCAGCATCTGGAAAGGGCACCAATGGAGTGGCGTTATTCTATAGTCATCTTTCAGGAAGCAGGTGAAGTTTCCATGCATGTCATTGAGGACAATTGCAGCTTAGGGAAAGCTTCTGGAAGCTGCAGAAGAACTGAAAACTATACATACATATCAGGAGGACAACAGAGTATATGAAAAAATTGAAGAGACTGTTAGCGGCAGCGTTCCTTACAGTGGCGCTGTCTTTTGCTGTCTGCCAGCCAGCTTCTGCCATATCGGAAGCGGATGTGCAGGCGAAGGTGGAGGCGTCCGGAAAGGAATCCGTCACCGGGAACGTGCTGATTTGGTTCCTGTGCGCCATCGCGTTCCTGAAGGTGTCCCAGAAAGTGGATTCCTTTATGTCCGGCCTGGGGATAAACGTGGGGCATACGGGCGGCAACATGATTGCGGAGCTGATGGTGGCGGCAAGGGGATTAGGGACAGCCCGGAACGTGGCAGGCGGACGCTTCGGCTTCGGCGGCGGTTCCAGCGGCGGGACGGGAAGCCCCGGCAGGAATGGGGGCATGGGAAGCCCGGGCAGTCCGGGGAGTGCAGGCGGGTTCCTGTCGGGCGGCCTTGCGGGCGTTGCCAGCAGGCAGGTGAAGAACGGCGCAGCCACAGCCGTCACTGCCGCATCAGCCAGTGCGGGAAATTCCGGGGGCGCTGCTCCAGGGAAAGGAAAAGGCGGCATGTCCGGTGGGATTCCCGGCATGGTGGGCGGCCAGATCTACAAGTCTTCCGTCGCCAAGGGCGGGAGCTTTGCCAACGACATCATCGGCAGGGTCGCAACAGGCAGCATTGCCGTGGACGGTACCATGGACGGCACGCGGGCGGCGGAAGCCCTGCAGTCCTACATGGGCTATACGGCACTGGGAGCCGGGGCGGCGAATGTCCCTGCTTTTACGGACGTGGAGATTGGCGGGGGACGGATCACTGGGACGGAGACCTCGGCGAAGCACCCGGACGGGATCGCCTTTGGGATGTACAACGCTGCCCAGTACACCGCGCCGGAAGGGGCATATGACACGGTGCATACCGCTGACGGCGCCGCATGGTACCGGCAGTATGCCGTTGATGCTGTGGAAAAGTCACCATATATGGCCGCGGACGGCTCCATTGCCTACAATGAGTCCATTGTAAAGAAGCTGCCCCCGGTACCCAGAAGAAAGGACAGGATATAGATGGGCGGAGGGAGGGACGGGATGGAGGAATTCCTGCAGAGAGGCTCCGTGGCGGCCCAGTTTGCCAGGGGTGCCGTAAAGACAGGGAAAGCGGTGTCCGGCGCGGCAAAGGGTGCGGCTGCCGGAGGCCCTTACGGCGCCGCTGCCGGGGCGCTGTGGCAGGGGAAGAAAAAGATTGGGAAAGCCATTGCCGCCATGGCGGCGCTCCTGCTCCTGCCCGTGCTGTTCCTGGCCATGCTCCCGGGCCTGCTGTATGACGGCTTCATGTCCTGGATAAGCCCCTCGGACCCGGACACGCCCATACTGAACAGCAGCACCGCCATCACGGAAAATGCGAATAATATCACCTTTATCATAAACAGCATCTTAAGCGAGGCGCTGGATGAGACGCAGACAGAGATAGAGGCGGACTTTGCATCCTCCGGCGCAGACTGCATGGAGGTGGTGAACCCCTATGCGGCAGGCCCGGTGTACAATGCCAACCTGTTCGCCTCCCAGTACTGCGCTTTCCGGAACGATGATTATGAGAATGTCTCTATAGCGGACATGGAGGAAGTGCTGCGGGGAGGGAAAGGGCATCTCTATTCCTTCCAGAGGAGGGAGGAGATGCGGGAAAGGACAGAGACAGACCCGGAGACCGGGGAGGAGGAGCGGATAGAGGAGAAATGGATGGTCTATACCATCTCCTACAATGGGGAACAGTATTTTGCAGACCAGGTGTTCCACCTGACGGAGGAGCAGAGGGCGCTGGCGGAGGACTATGCGGGGAACATGAGCCTGTTCCTGGGGGACGGGCTGCTCCAGAACCTTGCGGGCTGGGACGGGAATTCAATCCCCTCTCTGGGAGATGTAAGCTTTACAGATGGGGCAACGGAGGTTGCCTATTTCAACCAGCTGGATGAACGCTATGCGTCACAGCCCTACGGCACTGACCATATCGGCGGGTACGGCTGCGGGCCTACCTGCATGGCCATGGTAGTGTCCTCGCTGACAGAGGAATATGTAGAGCCTACGGAGATGGCGCAGTGGGCCTATGAGAACGGCTACTGGTGCAAGGGCAGCGGCTCCTACCATGCGCTGATACCCGGTGCCGCCGCGAACTGGGGCTTGCCGGTGTCCGGCTGTACCACATCAGAGCCACAGAGGATACTGGATGCCCTGGCGGAAGGGAAGCTGGTGGTGGCCATCATGTCGGAGGGGCATTTCACAAAGGGCGGGCACTTCATCGTGCTGCGCGGGGTGAAGGATGGAAAAATCATGGTGGCAGACCCGGCGAGCTACAGGCGCAGCGGGCAGCTCTGGGATTTGGAGATCATATTGAAGGAAGCCAGCAGGCGGGCAGGGGCAGGCGGCCCGTTCTGGATCATTGGGTGAGGATGATGGAAAGCAGGGCTATCCGTGTAAGGGTATGTATATATATCCTGGACGTGCCGGATTCTGAAGATGGGGCAAAGGTAGTGCCCTGTTTCCTGAAAGGGGTTTAAGGGAACTGTGTTCCGTGCAGTCTCGGAAACGTTCAAAGAAAGTAGGAAAAGTACGCCATATGGGCTGCAGGAGGTGAAGCATGTAAAAATGTTTACGGGCAGGCATATCCTGCCTGATGGCCGCAGAAAAGAAAGAGAGGTAACAGATGGACAACCAGAATGACCGTGATATCTATGTCATCCCGCCGAACTTCGTGGATACGGGGACTTTCTTCGGCGGGATGTTCAAGGCGCGGAACGTGATAGAGGCGGGCATCCTCGCAGGGGGAACCGGGATTCCGGTTTTCCTTTTCCTCCCGGCAGGGCTGACGGTGCGGGTCATCGTGCTGTGCCTTACCTCGCTGCCCCTGGCGCTGCTTGCCCTGATCGGCATTTCAGGGGAGAGCCTGACGTCATTCCTGGCAATCTTCCTGAAATATCTGAGGAACCGCCGTGTAGTGGGCGGGGATGGGGAAGAGGCGCAGGGACAAAAAGGGAAACCCCGCAGGGCAAAGTCCCAGAGGGCAGGGGATAAGGCTTCAGGAAGAGATAAAAGGACGGCGGCAGAAGCAGAAGGTAACGCACAGGAAGCCTGTATTGCAGGAGATAAAAGCAGTGCCGGAAAAGGCACCCGGGGAGGAATGCGTACAGAAGATGCATGGGGAACCCAACAGCCGGGCGGGATAGCTGTTCCACAAGGATTAAAAAATCCGGATGGAGATTGGCAGGCTGATGGGAGAGGAGGCCAGCAGAAAGACGAAAGAGACAGCCTGCAGAGGAGCCAGCGGGAACCCAGCCGGGCAGGAAACTATCAGGAGATGTGTGTGGAAACCCATCCGGAAAGAAGAGAGGATGTTTCCAGAAAGCACACGTCCAGTAGAAACGATAGCAAAGACAGCATAGACAGAAAAAACAATAAAGGCAGAAAAAACAGTAAGGGTAGCATAGGCGGGATATCTGGGTGGAGGCGTACTGGTGAAGAGGATTTCCCGGAAGAATTTGACCAGATAAAAGGGTATGGGATACGCCAGAAGCTGCGTCCCAGCCAGGGCAGGAGAAGCCGTGATGAATGGGATGAGAAGCCAGGGAGGATGCGGAATGACGGCACCATAAGCCTGGAGGATAAAGGCCAGGACAGACGGAGACAGGGAGGAAATGTAGAGAAAAGAGACAGACAGGAAAATATTGACAGACAGGAGAAAACCAGCAGACAGGTAAAAACTAACAGACAGGAGAAAACCAACGGACAGGGAGCTGACAGACAGGGAAAATCCGGCAGGCTGGCTAAAGCAGAAAAGTGTCACATTGAAAGGCATGGCCGCTATAAGAAAGATGCTGGTAGAATGCAGGAAAATCTGAATGCCGGAAGCCAAAAACAGGACAGGGCGAAGCACAGGAGCTCTGCAAAGGCAAAGCATCAGCTCCAGGCTTTCCGGAACCCTGTGGCGGAATTTCTCCCCGTTTTCAAAGTGGAGAACGGCATGATATACACCAAAGACCACCGCTATGTGAAGGTGGTGGAGGTGGTTCCCATCAATTTCCTGCTCCGCAGTGCCAGGGAGCAGAGGGGCATCATCTATTCCTTTGTCTCCTACTTAAAGATAAGCCCGGTGAAGCTCCAGTTCAAGGTGCTGACCAGGAGGGCGGATATCGGCCGCCATATCAGCACGGTGCGGAAAGAGATGGCCCGGGAGACCAACGGGCAGTGCCGGCTCATGCAGGAGGACTACCTGCAGTTCGTGCAGCAGATCAGCTCCAGGGAAGCCGTGACGCGCAGGTTCTTCCTTATTTTTGAATATGAGCCATGGGATGCCAGGCGCGGCGATGAGGAGGTGGAAGCCATTTCTCAGCTGCAGGGGGCAGTCCGCACAGCGTCCAACTATCTCCGCCAGTGCGGGAATGAAGTGGTCGTTCCGGATAATGAGGATGAATTTACGGTGGACGTGCTCTATAACCTGCTCTGTAGGAACGAAAGCGCAGTGAAGCCACTCGCCCGGAAAGTGCAGGAAGTGGCGGCAGAGTACAGGAGCTTCATAGGAGAAGACTTCTGCCGGAAAGGTACTGGGAATGGCCTTTACCGGAAAGATGTGAGGAATGGGATGGGGAATGGTCTCGGACAGGGAGACGCAGAGGATAGCTTTCAGCATGGGGACAGCATACCGGCTGTGGAATTTTTTGCCCCGAAGTCCATCGATTTTACCCATGGGCATCATATCTGCATTGACGGGCTCTATTATGCCTACCTGATGGTGCCGTCGGACGGCTATAGGAGCCAGGTGCCGGCAGGGTGGCTGAGCCTGATGGTGAATGCCGGGGACGGGATCGATCTGGACATGTTCCTCAGCAGGCAGCCAAAAGAGCTGATCATCCAGAAGGTGGGCCAGCAGCTGCGCATCAATCGCTCCAAGATAAAGGATGCCAGCGACACCAACACGGACTTTGACGATATCGACAGCGCCATCCGCAGCGGCTACTTCCTGAAGGAGGGGCTTGCCAATAACGAGGATTTTTATTACATGAACTTACTGGTTACTGTCACTGCATCCACGGTAGACGACCTGGAATGGAAAGTGAACGAGATGAAGAAGCTCCTGCTGTCCCAGGACATGCGTGCCAGTGCCTGCCATTTCCGGGAGGAGCAGGCGTTCCTCTCCACGCTGCCGCTTGTCTCCATGGAGAAGAAGCTGTATGGGCGTAGCAGGCGCAACCTCCTGACCGGGGGCGCGGCAGGCTGCTATCCCTTTACCAGCTATGAGATGTGCGATGACAACGGCATTCTGCTGGGGGTGAACAAATACAACAGCTCTTTGATTATCGTGGACATCTTCAATTCCGCCGTCTACAAGAATGCCAACATGGCAATCCTGGGAACCAGCGGGGCAGGGAAGACATTTACCATGCAGCTGATGGCACTGCGGATGCGGCGGAAGGGAATCCCCATTTTCATCATTGCGCCGCTGAAAGGGCATGAGTTCCACCGTGCCTGTGCCAACGTGGGCGGGGAGTTCATCCAGGTCTCTCCGGCAAGCCCACACTGCATCAATGTGATGGAGATACGACAGGTGGACCGTTCCGTGAGCGCGCTCCTGGACGGGCCGGGTATCACGCTTTCCGAACTGGCGGGGAAGATCCAGCGGCTCCATATCTTTTTCAGCCTGCTGATTCCGGACATGACCCATGAGGAGCGGCAGCTCCTGGACGAGGCTATGATACATACCTACAATGCAAAGGGCATCACCCATGACAATGGGTCCCTGGCAGACCCGGATTGCCCGGAAAGGTACCGTGAGATGCCGGTGCTGGGGGATCTCTACCGGGTGCTGAAGGAATCGCCTGATACACAGAGGCTTGCCAACATACTGAACCGGCTGGTGAACGGCTCAGCCAGCACTTTTAACCAGCAGACGAACGTTTCCCTGCAGAATAAATATACGGTGCTGGATATCTCGTCCCTGACGGGTGACCTGCTGACGGTGGGGATGTTTGTGGCTTTAGATTTCGTCTGGGACAGGGCGAAGGAGGACCGTACCGAGGAGAAGACCATTTTCATAGATGAATGCTGGCAGCTGCTTTCCGGTGCCGGGGCAACGGGCACACGGCTTGCAGGGGACTTCGTACTGGAGATTTTCAAGACCATCCGGGGATATGGCGGCTCTGCGGTCTGCGCCAGCCAGGACTTGAATGATTTCTTTAACCTGGACGGCGGGCGGTTCGGAAAGGGGATTATCAATAACTCAAAGACGAAGATCATCCTGAACCTGGAGGACGAGGAGGCGGTGCGGGTACAGGACGCCCTGCACCTGTCGGATGCGGAGGTCATGGAGATCACCCATTTTGAGCGGGGGAACGGTCTGATTAGCACCAATAGCAACAATATCATGGTGGAGTTTAAGGCAAGCCCTTTGGAGAAGGAACTGATCACCACGGACAGGCGGGAACTGAAAGAGCTAATGGAGCGGATGCGGCAGGGAGGCGGCTGGAATGAAGCTTCCTGACCCGGACAAGCCGGAACCAGAATGTTGCCAGTATGCGCAGGATTTCGTTATTAAGCGCCAAAGGTAGTTCTATCGGAAATCATTCCTGGAGAGGTGAAAGTAGATTTGTTTTGTTTCAGTGGTGGGGAAGCGTTCATTCAGTTACAGGGTGCTGCCACTGGCAGATTCAGGAAGCGAAGGTACATGGGCTGCACATATGGAATTCTGAAAAAATAAAGACGTTGGGGTCTGGAGGGGGAGGTGATGCCATTGAGAACCAGGGCAGAGATTTATGGGAAGGAGGCTGTGGCGCTGCTTCAGGAGGTTTCCTTATATCCGGGAATCCGGGAAGGGCAGCTTAGCGCTTTCCATCCTGGAAAGGAGGGTACGGTGAATAATCTGCTTGCCCATCTGAAAAGGCAGGGGCGTATCGCTGAGGCGGAGGATGGGGGATTCTACCCTTATGGGGAGTGTGCCCGGGCTCCTGACAGCGGCATGGTGCGGGCGGTGTGGGTTCTGCTGGATTTCATGGACAGGGTGGAGTTCCATTCATCCGGGGACTTCCCGGTGAAGATTGTGTTCTTTTCCAAGGGGGAGATGTATGAGATTGTCCATGTGGCGGAGGGGCAGGAGGCCCTTGTGTCCCATGCCATGGGGCGGTGCCGGGAGGATGGGAGCCGCCGTATCGTGCTGGTGGACGTGCCGGGGCAGATTCCCTTGCTGGACTTCCCGGGGATAACCGGGTTCTGTACTGTGGATTCGGCGGGGGATGTGAGCTATTACAGGAAGGGATGATTTATGCTGCACACCCCTGAAATTTGCATAAACCAATGAAAGACCGCCAGTCATATATGCTCGCTTTAGATGGGACAGTAAATTCTGACGGTTTTGAGCATAGAAGCACAAAAGATGTGTGGCGTGGTTCTGCCATGGATGAAGCAATAGAGGGATTGTATTTTACCGAAGATAAAAAACATTGCGGGCAGATACCAGAATTTTAACAGTGGTAAGATGTGGACAGATGCCATTTTTTACCGTGGCATGAACCGGTATAAACAGATGCTGTTTTGCCGGATGCAGAAGGGAAACAGTGGCTTTGCTATCGCAGAGTAGGCCGCATATGGTTACGTTACATAAGATTTACCGAATGTGCAGAAAGGCAATATGCTGTTCCTGGAACATTGTCAATAGTGTCAGGAAGCGGAAGAAAGCAATCAGATTTTTACCGAAAGCAATGAGGGACAAAAGCAGATGTTTTCTGCTGACGGAAACTTTTTCATCAAGGAAGACTGGAGGGATATATTTTGGAGAGAAACATCATATCACGCCGGATTTCGGATATCCAGAACAACCTGTCGCGCCTGAACAATAATGTCTGCGCCATGGATCTGCTGGACATCCAGCGTTATCCGGAAAACTATGAAACAATGTCTACGGACGCCGCATTAAGGGCGGAGGGGATTGCCTGCCAGCTGCGGAGCCTTATCTATGCGTCAACCAGTGTGCGCAAGAAGGACTACCTTGTAAAAGCCAGCGAGGTTCACGGCATAGAAATCCATTATGAGGGAGGCATCCTGGAGATCACCCTTCCCAGGCTGCTCCCTAAAAAGAGGGCAAGGTGCAGCAGCCTGTTCCTGATCGACCCGCTGAATGCTGCCCTCGGGAAATATGCGGAGGAGCACGGGCTGCCCCATTTCAGGGAATGCGTGGTGTGCGTCTCCCATGTCTATGACCATGAGCTGCCGGACTGGTGCAGGATGGATTATGACAACCTGCAGCAGAAGCAGCTGCTGGACATGGTTGCGCTGTATGTCATGGAGGACGACAGCGGGCTGCTGTGTGATGCCTACAACACCACGGAGCTGGGGGATAAGGACTGCACCTGCATTTCCATTATGGAGAAAGGGGACTTCCCGGAATGGCTACGGAACCGGCAGGAGGGATTAAAATCCATATCGGATTTCTGACCGTTTTTGACCTGTAGTTTCATGATAATGGGTTGTGGCGGGAAATGCCCTGAAAGAGGGCGTTTCGGGGGAAGGGGCGGGCAGAAAAATACCGAGGTCTTCAGACCCCTCGGTAAAAAAGTGGAGGGAGGTGGCTGTTTGGGGGAGAAGAGGACATATTTCCCCGGGCGCAATACGTTGGGCTACAGCCTGTTGGAGCTGGCTGCCATCTGCGGCGAGCTTCCTGCCGGACTGGTGTGCCGCATCCCCGGGAGTGGGAGCTACAAGGAGACGGTGCTGTGTTCCCTGAGAAAGGGAGGGCTTCTGCGGACGTATTATCAGGACAGGTTACGCGGCTATCGGCTGGGGAGGAAAGCGAAAGGATATCTGCTGGCTGACTGCCCCGGGCGTTTTGGCTTTTACCTGACAGGGAAGACGGACACCAACCGCCTGAAATGCGAGGTGTCCCGCCGGGTACGGCTGCACCGGATTGCAGAGGTCTATGTGGCCATGATGAATGCGGGTGTGGCTGTATTCCGGGATGAAAAGCCGGCTGTGTTTGCAGGCAGCAGGGTGCAGGCGCCGGGGATGGAAAGGGCGGCTTTTTACAGCTCCCGTGAAGTGAAGGAAATGGGGGTGGAGACGGTGAAGATACGCGGGTCACGGATGGCAGGAGTCCTCCTTGCAACATCCGGTGCGTTCATCGTTTATAACTCCGGACCCCATGCGGCAGTCCTGGATTACAGGGCCGAACAGAGGGCGCAGGTGCTGCTCCAGATGGTGCTCTCCAGGAAGGGCTTTCCGGCATTGCAGGGGGACGGCGGTGTTTCAGGAGTGTTGTTTGCTGACAGTATGGGGCATTTCAGCGACATCTTTACGGAAGTTGACAGCCGTAACCGATGCTTTTTCCTGCTGGACGGGAATTATGAGCATTTCTATTACTTTACCAATGACCATTATGGCGATGTGCTGCTGAGGCTGCTGTGCGATACCGGGCGCAGGGAGGAGCTGGACAGGATCCTGATACAGGGGCTGTGTGAGAGCAACGGGGGGTTCGTTGTGGAGAATGATGCCATGGACGAAAACGGGAATCCTGTGCTGTTCGGGTATTTCCTGGACATCCCCCGTATCAACCGGTTCTGTACGGCGCTGCAGCTCCAGGACAGGCGGGGAACCATCATCTGCTTTGATTTCCAGAAGGAGGCACTGGCTCATTTGTGCGGCGGGCAGATGGAGCTTTCCGCCATCAGTTTTGAGAAATTTGAAAGGAGGTTTTTCCCATAGACAAGAGGAAATTAGTGAAGGGGCTGGTAGTTGCGCCCATAGTGGTGGCAGCGATTTTATATGTGGGCGGCTACCTGGCCCAGTTTATTGGAAATTATGCCCTGTGGAAAGAGGGTGGAGGGAGCCCGGGGGACGGCACTGCTCCCCTGATGGCTTCCCCAGAAATTGCAGCCTGTTTCCGGGCGGCGCTGCGCCCGCCCCATGGCATTTATGGGATATTTATCTGCATCGGGCTCCTTGCGGTGCTGCTCCTGTTCATCATGCGGATTGGCTACAGCGATGCCGGTGAGTATGACGAAGACAGGAATTTCACCTATTCCGCCAGGGGGACTTACGGCACCTCCGGGTGGATGGGGCGCAGGGAGATGGAAGGCGTGCTTGACCTTGTGGGAGACCTGCGCCGCCATCGGGGGATTGTGCTGGGGATGCTGGACAGGAAATATGTCTGTGTGCCGGAGGAGACCAGGCTCAACAGCAACCTGGCGGTGTACGGCGCCAGCGGCAGCATGAAGACACGGTCTTTCTGCATGAACCGTATCCTGCAGGGAGTTTCCAGGGGGGAGTCGCTTATCATCTGCGACCCCAAAAGTGAGCTGTATGAGAAGTCCAGCGAGTACCTGCGGGACAAGGGGTATGTGGTGAAGATGTTCAATCTTGTGAACCCGGAGAATTCAGATTCCTGGAACTGCCTTGCGGAGGTAGAGGGGCAGGAGCTGATGGCACAGCTGTTTGTGGATGTCATCATCCGCAACACGAAAGGGGACAGTAAAGGAGATCATTTTTGGGATTCGGCTGAGATGAACTTACTTAAGGCTCTGGTGCTGTATGTGGACAGGGGCTATCCGGAAGAGAGCCGGAACATGGGGCAGGTGTACCAGTTGCTCACATTGAATTCTGAAACGGCGCTGAACAGCCTGTTTGACGTGCTGCCCGTGACCCATCCGGCGAAGGCCCCTTACAGCCTGTTCAAACAGGCATCAGATTCGGTGCGCAGCGGCGTGGTGATCGGGCTGGGGAGCCGCCTGCAGGTGTTCCAGTCGGAGCTGATCAGGAAGATTACAGCACGGGATGAGATCGACCTGGAGCTGCCGGGGCAGGAGCCGTGCGCTTACTTCCTGGTGACCAGCGACCAGGACAGTACCTTTGACTTCCTGGCGTCCCTGTTCCTGTCATTCGTGTTCATCAAGCTGGTACGGTATGCGGATAAGAACTGCGAGGGCGGAAAGCTTTCGGTGCCAGTCCATGTGCTGGGGGAGGAGCTGACCGTCTGCGGCACCATCCCTGACCTGTCCCGGCGCCTGAGCGTGATCCGCTCCCGGAACATCTCCATGTCCTGCGTGTTCCAGAACCTTGCGGGGCTGCAGAACCGGTACCCGCAGAACCTCTGGCAGGAGATCCTGGGGAATGCGGACGTGCAGCTTTTCCTGGGGTGTACGGATCCGCTGACGGCGGAGTTTGTCTCCTCACGCACCGGGCTTGCCAGCGTGGCGATCTCCAGCAGGTCGAAGCAGCTGGGGACATGGCGGATCTCCAACTATACGCCGGAGTTCCGGGAGACCAGCGGCGTGGGGAAGCGGCCCGTGCTGACTCCAGACGAGGTGCTGCGGCTGCCCATAGACAAGGCGCTGGTCATCATCCGGGGGAAAAAGACCCTGAAGGTGGACAAGATGGACTACTCGAAGCATCCGGATTATCCGCTGCTGCGCTCCTGCAAGGCATCTGCACATGTGCCGGAGTGGCGGCGGTTGGAGATGGAGGCAGAGGGGAAGAAAGCAGGGGCACGGAAAGAAGAGCCACAGAAGAAAATGGAGACACAGAACCGGGCGGGGACGCAGAAGACAACAGTACAGAAAGGTGCAGAGCCACAGAAGAACAAGGTGCAGAATGCCAGGGAGGAAAAAGCAGGGACACGGAAAGCGGAGGACAGGCAGATTCTCCCTGAGGGTGGGGCGGGTGCAGTGCCGCAGGATTCGGGAAAGGAGGCAAAGGCGGCACCCAGAACAGCATCAAAAGCATCACCCAAAGCATCGGCTAAGAATGCAGCAGGACAGACAGCGGAGAAAAAAGCATCAGGGGATGCAGTTACAGAGGGTACAATTCCAGAGGGTGCAGCTCCGGGGAAAGTGAGCAGAACCACGGGCAGGCAGAAACCAAAGACAGAGCCAGGTGAAAAAACAGAATCAGCACAGCCTGCCGGGGTAGTGCTTACAGATAAGGATTCTATTATGTTGTAGGCATCTGAGTGTACCGAAGAGGATGGCAGGCCCGGTAAGGGCTTGGTTCACGGGACATATGGGCTCCGGCCCACCATGGTGTATCGTGCTTAAAAATACAGTCTTGTTGAAGGCAGCAAAATCCTGATTCCAGATTGCTGCAATCAGGGGATGACAAAAACGTAAACCAAAAACAAAATCAATGTTTCAAAGAAAGAGAGGCAGATATATGGGCAGAAAAAAAGAAATAGCGGAAGTGGATAAGCTGGCAGTGGAAACAACAGGCGTTAAAGATGCTTTCATGGAAGACACGACACAGCAGGAAGAATTTGGCTACAGGGAAGAGGGGATGGATCCTGAAATGGAACCCGGTGGAGAAGAGCCTGGGGATGTGGCTGACGATATAGATAATCCCGGGGAGGATGCTTTGCCAGATTATATGGAAGAGGAAAATGCCCTGATGGAATCCGCAGAGGATGCAGAGGAGGAAATGCCTGAAAAGGAACAGATGGATGAATCCGGGGAGCAGCAGGGCATGGACGGAAAGGACATTTATGAAAACGGGGAAGAGGAGGAGACAGCTGTGACGGAGGAGGCTGGCAGCCTGGCGGAAAACGCCGTAGAACCGGAAGATGTCCCTGCGGAGACAGCTGCTGAAGAACCTGTTCCGGCAAAACCTAAGCGCAGTTCCCGTAAAAAGAAAGCAGTATCCGATAAAGCAGAAAACGAAGCGGAGACCACAGGGGAGCCGGACGATGCGGGGGTAGAGGTACAGCCAGAGATGGAAGTACAGCCGGAGACAGTACCGGAAGAGGGGTTGCTGGAGGGAGCGCTTCTGTCGGCAGAAGAAAGCGATTCGGAGATAGCGGAAGACTTTTCGGATATGGATGCAGATAATGGCGGTACACTGACTTTGGATTCAGAGAACCCGGAAGAGGCGGATGAGTGGGATGAAGCATACGATGAAACGGAAGGGGAAAGCGTAACGGGAACTGCAGAGGTGGCTGTAGAAGAAACTGTAGATGAAGCTTCGGACGTGGCGAAAAGGGAAGCACCGCCCAGCACTGTTTCAGGAAAAAGCCCGGCAGACCCTAAGCCCCGCCGTACCACTGGTGGGAAAAGGGCAGAGGCGCCCGTGCTGACACTGGAAGCCCGTGGGGAAGTGGAGACAGAGGAGAGCCGGGAGGACGTGATCTGGCATGAGATCCATAACGCCTACCGCACCAGAAGAATACTGACCGGGCAGCTTGGCGGCATAGAGCAGACGGACAACGGCAAGACCATCGCCATCGTGGACTATAAGGGGTTCCGGATTGTCATCCCCCTGAAGGAGATGATGATCAACGTGGGGCGCAGCCCCTCTGGGCAGGAGTATGCGGAGCTGATGCTGCGGCAGAACAAGATCCTGGGGAACATGCTGGGGGCGGAGATCGACTTCATTGTGAAGGGCATCGACTCCAAAGCCAGGAGCGTGGTGGCCAGCCGCAGGGAGGCCATGCTGAAGAAGCGCCAGATCTTCTATCTGGATACGGATGCCTCGGGGATGTACCGTGTCCATGAGGGGCGCATCGTGCAGGCCCGTGTCATTGCGGTGGCGGAGAAGGTGCTGCGGGTGGAGGTCTTCGGGGTGGAATGCTCCATCATGGCCCGTGACCTTGCATGGGACTGGATTGGGGATGCCCATGAGCGGTTCTCCGTGGGAGACCAGGTGCTGGTGAGGGTGCTGAGCGTGCGGCGGGATGGCCTGGAGGAGATTGCTGTCAAGGCGGACATCAAGAGCGTGTCCCAGAACACGAGCCATGACAACCTGAAGAAATGCCGCATCCAGAGCAAGTACGCGGGGAAGGTTACGGACGTGCATAAGGGCGTGGTGTATATCCGCCTGTCTAATGGCGTCAATGCGGTGGCGCACTCCTGCTATGATTACCGCACACCCGGAAAGAAAGACGATGTGAGCTTTGCGGTGACGCGGCTGGATGAAGAGCGCGGCGTGGCCGTGGGGATAATCACCCGCGTGATCCGCAGGAATTTGTGAAATAAACCATGGAAGACTTGACTCCATACGGGGAGATTTATTTTCTGATACGGGGTTTATGTTACTGAATTTTTTGCTGTGTAGCAGCTATGCAGATTAATAAAGATCACCTGTGGCTGTTCTTTTTGGTAAGAACTCCACAGGTGAAATCTATATCAATGGATTTTGCGGCTTAAAAGATGTATCTTGTAGGTCAAAATGCTCATTCAGAGTATGGAGATAATAAGCGTTCATGCTGACATAAGGGCATGCAAGAAATATAGTTTTCCCGAGTATTTTGCTTTTCCCGATATGTATGTCCATCTGGGATAGGAGGTCCATGCCAATGAGTATATTGCCGCTCCTGTCATAACTGATTTTTACGGAGTCCTTTTTTAGACAGATTCCCTCGAAATCAATCTCAAGATCTTTATGTTCGAAAGTTACGGACTGAAGTTCCATATATTTTCCTGTTTTAAATTTTTCTTTGTCTGCTTCACGTTTTTCTTTTGAATCATTGACTCCGAAGGATATTTCCTTTCTGATTGAGGGATCAGCACAATCAGATTGTTTCATCAGCCAGGCTTTTTCATTTGAAATACCCAGCTTTCTGATTGGTATGGAGGTGTAGGGGCATCCGGTATCGATTTTGACGTTTATATGCCCAATTTTTGTGATATCCAGACTTTTTATCGTCATATTCACATCAGCCCTTATCTCGTTCCGGTGGTTTAGTTCAAGCAGGATAAATTTATTCTTCATAGTAGATATCCCCCTCCAGTTCAAGGCTGTCATTATAGACGGGGCATACTACATTGCCCTGAGTGAATAATTTATCAGACTCCGCATTTGTTTCCTTGCCGATGAACTGTATGGTATAGTTTGCGGTATTTTTGTTTTTTACGAGCAATATCCATGTGTCATATATGTTACTGAGCTGGTTTTTATCGCAAATCTCCATACCGATGTATAAATCTTCTATTTTAAATTTGGTTCCGGTTGAGGTCATTGGACTGTCTCCTTTCCTTTCTTTTAGTATAACCTTATGCCTTGGAAAATACAAATAGAAATTTCAAATCTTTATGCGCTTCGCGAATGACACATCCTGATTTGTCAAAAAGTAATATATTGATACACATATTGATAATTAATGACTAAATTTTAGTTGGATAACTGACAAAATGTGATATACTTGTATAAAAGGTATTAAAAGATAGATATATATTGAATTCAAATTGAAAATGTAGGTGAGAGAACATGGCTATAGAAATATGGATGACGAAGGCAGGGATAGGAGATTGCATCTTAATAAGATGTGGCAAACAGAAGAAAAAGGTAAATATTCTTATTGATTCTGGGCAAGGAGCAAGTTCTTTTGAGCCTGTACTAAGGAGGATTATAAAAAATGATGAGAAGATTGATTTGCTCATTTTAACGCATGATGATAATGATCATGTGAAAGGTGCATGTAATTTATTGGAAAAAGTAAGCCGCATAGATAAAGGGATGGAAAATGAAGATATACCGACAGGACGTTTGTTTTCAAACCTAACAGAAGAGCAGATTTTGTTTAATTTTGGTGGCAATGGATCAGAGGCCTTATTGGCGGCAAAAGATGTAAAAAAATTGGCTTACAATTTAAAGGATAAAATAGATTTTCACAAGTTAGGCTTTACTTTGGCCGATGATGAGGCAACTGATGAAAATCCAGTTCCCAATATATTGCAACTCCGGTGGGAAGTTGCAGATAACATATTGAGCAGCCAGGTCATACGAAAGCCGAAACGGGAAGAGTTAGAACCTGAAATGGAGCATTTGGAGATTGTAGTTTTAAGCCCCAGTCGAGAGACTTTGGCGAGATATATTGAAAGTGCCTGGAAAGAACTTAATAAAGAAGAATTATTGAGTAGACGTGGGAAGAAAGAAGAGAGTGAATGGGAGAAGTCAATACAATATTGGTTTGATCATCCTATGCAGTTCGATAGTGATAGTAAAATGGCGAACAATGCAAGCATAGCTTTTCTGTTGATATACGATGGTCATTATATGTTATTTTCCGGGGATGCGTCACCAGATCAAATGGTTGCGGCAGGCAAGGAGTATTTACGGAGAACTGGCAGGGACGGGGAATCTTTAAAGTTGGACCTGATTAAATTGCCCCATCATGGAAGCAGTCATAACATAAGCGATGAATTTTTGCGTACATTCCAGACAAAGAGATATCTTATCAGTACGAAAGGGCATGAAAGATATAAACATCCAGGAAAGGGAGCTTTAGCCTTAATTGCCTCTATGCTTGATTGTGAAGAAACTGCAGAAATATATTGCAATTATAATTGGTGGAGGAAAAAAGAAAGCTTTTGGTGGGCAGAGAGAAGGGAAGGAAACTGGAATCAAAATTGTTGTGTCTTAAAAGGAAGAGATGGGAGATTAAGGTCTTTGAACTTTTATCAGCTGGATACAGTTCCTATCAGGATTGATAATGATGTGTTGTTAGGCTCATAAAATTTTAAAGGGGATTTTGAAGCATGAAAATACAGGATATGTGTAAATATGAAAAAGATATCAAAAAATATTCTGTACGTTTACAGGATGCTGGTACAGGTGAAAGTGGATCGGGTTTCGTGTTGGCGTATCATGAGAGCAAATATGTTTATATTTTTACGGCCTTGCATGTTGTACTTGGTACGCTTACTAAAGTAGGGAGAGATTTAAATGGTGACTGGAATGGAAGTCATTTTGTTTGTAAAGGTAATGAAATAGAATATTGTACGCTTTATCAAGAATTAGATGAGGGATATCTTGAATATAAAACAGAGGAAGAGATTAAAGAAATTGTATATAAAATTGATGCAGATGTCCGGAATGATAACAAAAAGCGGAATAAGGATATCGCAGTATTGCGTATTCACAAAGAAAAGTTTAGTTATGATAGTATATTTGAAGAGAAACTTTATTGCATAGAAGAGGAAAAGCTTTCGGATGATTTCCCATTCATTGGGATTGGTTTTCCAAACGGAAAGGACATTGCTTTAAAACTTGAAGGAAGAAGTAAAAGATGGAATAAAAGCAACAAGTTAAGAGATTGCCAGGCAGTAGGAATGGATTCCGAATTTTTGGAAAAAATGAAAGGATTCTCCGGGACAGGACTTGTTACGGACTATATGGGAAAGTTAATATTTGCAGGACTTGTGGTTTCTTGTGATTATGATGAAAGGCATCAAATTTTTTATGCAGTAGGGACATCAGAAATAGTATCAAAAATGAAAACGAAAGGTTGGGAGGCACCTAAATTATATGGAAAAGGGAAGCCTCCAGAGAATTTTCTTGAAAAGGTTTGTTGTTTTGAAGATGATTTAGAGTATATGGAATTACCAGTAAAAAGGGGATTAACGGGCATTTTTGTGGAAATAGATAAGGAGAATAAGCCTAATATATTGGCTGAAAAGGAGCCCTTTTATGATATCCCTAAATGTACAAGTGAAAGAATAGCATGTCCTATTTATTGGAAAGGGAGATACTGGATATTATATATTTATAGGGCTGTTCGTAACTTAATGGAGGGTAATCAATATATCAATATTAATGGTGATAAACTGAAAATAGGATATATTTGTACAGAAGGGGATGGGCAAGCAGAGATAAGTGCAGTAATTGCTTCTGCGATTAGAAAAAACATACTTGGTCAACAGATAAAAGGAAATTGTATATTGGTTTGGCAAAGCGAGAAGAATCCAGATAGAATGATATTCCAAAAGAGAAAGTTTAAAAATATTGTGCAAAGTATTGCGGAGAGTTCTGAGAGCGTAAAGCTTAAAATGGCAGGATATGATCTGTTAGATGGGGAAATGAAAACGAAAAATTATGGTATATTTCATATAAAGTACTTGCTGGAGCAACTGGATCAATGTCAATCAATGGATGAAGTTAATGTTAGGGTTGGGGAGGTTTTGGAATATGTTTGGCAATAATAATTGGACAAAAAGGGAAATACCGTCAGAGGTAATGATAAAAAGTATGGAGAAAGTAAAGGGTTATTATTACAGACGTCTAAATACTATGCATGATAACTATGCACATATATTTGTGTGCGAAATGAAAGACGAAAAAGACCTTGTAGAAAATTGGAATAATATTGTAAACCTTATTGCTGTCTATGTCCAAAGTGAAGTTGAAAATTTACTGCAAAGAAGTAATTTTTATATTTGGTTTTTCTGTAGCGGAGAGATAACGCCGACTTTACGAAAGAAGATAGAAGATGATACATATTCTTCAAAGAAATATGTTGTTGAGGAAGAAGTGTTAAAAAGTGAGAAAGAGCGAATAGAGATAGTTGAAAAGCGGCTATTTTCATACGGATTTGCAAAGCAAAATGTAAGTGGAAAAATGATACAGAAAGTTGTTATGAAAAATTTTCGTACCTTTAAGGGAGAAAGGGTATTTGATTTTTCTAATGGAGAAAAACCTGCCCGGCTAATTGTCTTGTTTGCTCCAAATGGAATGGGTAAGACAAGCTTTTTTGATGGTATAGAGTGGGTATTTACGGAAATGGTTGACCGTTTTGGAAAGCTTGGAAATAAGAGTGTAGATGGTTCGATTTTAAAAAATACAGAAGCAAATGAAGCAGGAGAAGAGGCAGTCGTTACTATATATACGGAAAAGGGAGAATGGGTAAAGAGGAAAGTATCCGGATTAAATAATAAAACCAAAAAAGATACTGGAAAAGGAAATTTTTCATGTTCCAAAGTCTGTAGTTTGAAACCAGTAATAGGAAACAATGGAATATGGGCAAATCTTTTGTTACAGCATCATAAGATTGATGGTTTTATTGCGGCAGCAAATCCGCAACAGTTATATAAAGAGTGGTGTAGCCTTTGGGATCCCACTGGTGAAGAGAGAAGTCATTTCGAAATAAGTTACAAAGAAGTGAAAACAAGGAAGAAGACTCTGGAGGATGCGACAAAGAAGTATAACGAGCTAAGTGTTGAGCATGATAAAGTAAAGAAAAAAAGGGACTTTGTAGAAAAACTGGCAGATGATATAGAAAAATTTAACAGACTGGCTTATGGGGACGAATTGGCGCTTCCAGATTTTTCTTTTATTACTCCAGGTGAATATTTGAAATGGAGCAATGGAATCGACCAACGCATAGATGCTTATGGGGTAAGGAATGATAGAATTGAACAGGAATTGCTTTATGCTGTTACAAGTTTGGAAACTGATGTAAATAACTACAAGAGTCTTGTTGAGAAGAAGAAAGCATTTGATAGTAAACTATTGGAAGCAAAAGATAAAATTGAGCGTTACCAAAAAAAGAAAGAAATTCTGGCATTGGAGACCGATTCAGAAAAGCAAAAAGCGAGTTTAGAAAAGGCACTGGAAGGTTTATATTTGATAGGTAGTAATTCTAATCAGTATGAAGAAATAAGAACTTATTTTGAAGTTTTTCCGAGACAGCCAATTTTACAGAATCTTATTGAGGAAGCACAAGATAAGTTATCTTCGTCCAGAAGACAGCAGGAAGTTATAAGTGTGGACTTACATAATAAAAAGATAGCGGTTGAAGAAAAAAAGGAATATAAGATATTATCTGAACATTTGGATAACATTCAACAGTTAGAAATAGAAAAGATAGAATTAGAAAAAAGTATTGCTGTTGCCCAAAATCAAATGGCGGAAACTAAGGGGAAAATATCGGAATATGTGTTGAGGCAAGAAGAACTCCGAAAAAAGTTTTTCCAATCTTTTGAAGAATTATTTGAAAGGTTCCGTACATCAAATTTGCAATGCAAGGAAGAAGTAGTACCACTTGAAAGTATTCGTGTTTTTCTTGCAGAGGAGTTTCATAAATATTCTGAAATTGACCAGGAGATTAGGCGGATTGACCAGAGTATTTTGAATGAAGAAAATATGGGAATTCAGCTACAACAAATACTAGAGAAGGTACGCAATTTGATCGAGCAGCAGCAGATGAAAACGTGTCCGGTATGCCATACTTCATTTGGTGATTCAGATATTTTGATGCAGAGTACATATTATACGAATTCAGCAGAAGGCGAAAAGCTGAAGCGGCGGCGAGAGGAAGAGAAAAGAAAGCTTGATGAAAAGAAAGAGCTAATTGAAGGATATAGAATTCAATATAATTTGCAGTTGGAAGCTCTTATAGCCGAAATAGAAATGATAATAATAAATGAAAGGGAACTATTGGAAAGTACTCAGAAATCATGCAATGAGCTTCAGATTTTATTAGGAAATAAAGAGGCCGCTATCTCACAGATAAGTGAAATGGACCAACGGAATGGTATATATGTAGTATACTCAAAGGAAGGAATTGATAGTTGGTATGATAGCTGGAGTAAAAGACAAAGAGCAGAAATACAGGTTTTGGAAAAACAGTTTGAAGAATTGGCAGTAAAAATAGCATATGAACAGGGACAGATAGCAGAACTAGAAGAGACTTTAAAGAAAAATGAGGCTATAATTTTAAATGTAGAGTCTTTTTTCAAAGAGTATTTTGATGTAATACAGAATCTAAAGGATTATATTACAAAGTATTCTTATGAAGAACTTCGAAATCAAATTTATGAAATGGAACGGAAAAAAGAAATACTGTCTGACGAGTTAATAAAGTATAAGGCAGATTTAACAGCTTATCAGGATATTTCAGAATCCTTGCAAGAGGTTTATGCAGAACAGAAAGAATCAATACAAGCTGACATTAGAAATATCATGGAAGAAGAAAATATTATAGCAGAGCGAATAAAAAAGTCTGTCTTTATGCCAATGGAAAATGAAGAATTAGAGACTGCAATTAGTAGTGACTGGAAAGAACAGGTGAAACAAAAGGAAGAACAACTGAGGAATGAGAAAGATAGTATAATGAAAGCATTAGGTATTTTAAATCAGATGAAATATAATAGAGAAATTGAAAACTATTTTCAAAAGAATAAGGAAATGGCTCAACAGATAGAAGAAAGTGGTAAAGAAAAAAAGCAAAGGGAAGAGGAATTGAAGAAAGCAGAAAGGGAATATAAAAATTCTAGAGATAAGATTGAAAAAAATCTGAAACAGTTTTTTAATGAGTTTCAAATAAGTGATTTATATGAGAAACTTGAGCCACACGATACATTGAGGACGCTTACCTGTGAATTTGGATTTAATGAGGACGATAAGCCGGAACTTACATTCAAAGTGATAGGAAAAGATGATAAGCCATATGCCCCGGAATGGTATTTAAGCACTGCGCAGTTAAATGTGGTAGCCTTTTCTGTTTTCTTAGGGAGGGCTTTACAGACAATGGAAACACCGCTAGAGAGTATTTTTATTGACGATCCAGTGGGGCATTTCGATGAAATGAATGTTGTTTGTTTTGTTGATTTATTACGGAATATAGTAGAAAATACGGAAAAACAGTTAATAATTTCAACTCATGAAGAAAGAGTTTTTGGTTTGATTCAGCGCAAATTACCAAAAGACGAATATCCGGTATGCTATATTGATTTTCGGAAAGACTTTTAACATCAGGTAGATGATATAGTATTAAGCGGAAATGTCTCTGCTTATAGGTAACCATAAATGCTGGTGCTTTGTCGAGAAAGGCATTTCTATTTTTTTGTATGCAAAGCTATACGGAAGTTGTAGGGGTTATTTATTTTATAAACACAAGATTTTTTTACATAAGAACGATGTGTCACATTGCACAAAACCGGATTTCCACTTTGCATAAAAACATTCAGAATCTGATGGTAAAAGTTGGATAGGCTACAGAATATTCAAGGAATGTGGTGGATGTTTCGAGGGGATAGGGAAGCGATTCAGTCGTTTATTGGATAGGCGTGTATTTTGGATTGCGGGATAAGCGAAAAGGGGAGAAAATGCGGCATCATGGAAACAAGTCGGAGCGTAGAAGACAGGGTAGGGAAATGGCTGGGTGAGAACGGATACGATTATGAGGTGAGGACATACCGGCAGGGAGAGAATCCAGGGGACTGCGTGGAGAGGGAGAAGGAAACCAATAGGTCTGGCCATATAGAACCAGAATAATAAAACTCATAATGTAAGGCACAAGATATATGGGTTATTGTATTGACCGGAACTATATATTGTGCTAGACTGTACCTGTGATTGATTTTGTGCGTATATCGGAGGGAGGCATCCAGGTAGCGGCCGAAAGCCGCATTGCACACGTTGTTAAGGTTGTATGTATGTGTTGACGGCATATCTATGCGCTGATGAGAGCGCCCTGCCGTTTTCAGCAGCTGTAGGCTGGAATTATTGGAATTAGCAGGAGTGGCTTTGGCTCATGGGGACCATGGGCGCCAGGAGACTGGAAAGGAGCCATTCCTGTTTTTTGTGCTGAAAAATAGGAAAGGATGGTGGAAGAAGAATGGCAAAATTGAAGTGGCTGGACAAATGTTGCAACAAATGCGGGGACCAGCTCAACAGCTGGGACGCCCGGCTGTCAAAGGCCCTTGCGTACAGGTACCCATGCTGTGAAAACTGTATAGCCGCAGAGTACGACATGACAGCTGATGAACTGCGTGACCGGATGGAGGATTATTTCGGGATACGCCCCTGCCTGGGGATATGACAGCATGGGGGCGGGAAATGAAAGGGCATTTCCGGATGCCTGTACCTAATGGCAGCTGGATATATCTCTGCCCTATGGTGCTGCCCAGCCCTGCAAGGGACTGCAAATACAAAATGGAGGAGAGCGGAATGGAAGAAAAGCGGAAATTCAAGCAGAACCTGCTGACCCGGGGGCTCCTGGCGGCAGGATACACAGTGGACAACCACCCGGATTATGTCGTGCTCAAAGACGGCTATGGAACCAGGAAGAGCCTGGACAATTACCATGGCGGCTTCACTTTTGAACGGAAGTGGATCCGTGAGCAGACATTCAGGACGCCCTGCGGGCTGCTGTGCAAGGGGCAGCAGTGCCAGAGCAGCTTAAGCTGCAAGGGCATCGACTGGACATTCGAAAATGACATGGCGACAGTATGCTGCCCTTATGAGAAGCCCGAGTGCGGCCTCAGGCATGAGTACCTCCAGAGAAACCCGGCAATCTGTTTCTGGTGCGAGGTGCACATGACGGCAGAGGAATACCGCTATGAGGGAAGCGTGGAGGAGCTGCAGAAGATCCATGAAAAGGAGATTCGGGAGAAGGAGACGCAATTCAGCCTACAGAGGGGTGGACGCGTCTGCAGGGAGCACATGACCTTCGACAGGGACACCCAGGAATGGCAGATGCATTATGACCCTTACCGATGCGGCCAGATACGGTGCGGCGGCCTGTGCCCGGTCCTGGGGCATGAGCTGGACAAGAAGAAAGGGAACGTGTTCTATGACCTGAAGATAAGGCGCCAGAGGACCGACCTGGACGGGACCCTGTTCGAGGGGCAGGTGGACACCAGCATCACCCGCGGGAGGAAGCTGTTCCCCCATCCGGTGAGCATGGACATCTGCAGGGCCTGCGTGAAGCTGTGCCGGGACAGGATAGAGCGGGATGTCGGCCTGGAATATTCCCACCAGCTGTTCAATGCCGAATACTATGGGAAGGAATTCTCCGTGGAGGTACTGAATGTCCGGGCAGAGCGCAGGGAGTCCCGTGACCTGATGCAGGACCTGGAGGACATCCGAAATGGCATCCAGGTGGTACATGCCTCTGACATGCAGAAGCTGGAAGCACAGGCGAAAAAGGAGAGGAGGAAAAAGACGCATGAGGCGGCGGTGAAGCGCCTGGAGAAGAAGCTCCTGAAAGATGGGTATGGAAGCCTGGAGGAGTTCAGCCTGGACAGACGCCATGCGGACAGATGGCTGGGAGAGGAGCGGATCGCACAGCTGGAGCGGCAGCGCCAGGAATCGGAAAGGAGGGAACGGCATGTCCAGATTAGCCTGTCGGATTTGGAGGGAAAGGGGGAAGAAGGGCGTGACATGTAACGCAGATTTCTAAAAATGGGTAGCCAGCCATATCAATCAAAATCAGATGTAACAGCGACAGGGCATATAGCAGATGCGAACTATATGCCCTATTTGTCTGCCATTGCTTAATTCCTGACTGAATGATACCAGTCCATCAGGAAACGGAGGTAGTCTTCCCCAGGCTTTTCCGCAACCTGACTGAGGTTCACGCTGCGGATATCCGCAAGGTTCGGGGTCTTCCCGAGAAGCTGGTCCAATTCTCCCTGGCGGAACCGGATGAGCAGGCCTGCGGCAGAGCCCTTGTCTGTGTAGGCAGCCACGTCTATGGCATCATTGCAGCCGGTTTCCCGCCGTTCTTTGCCCAGCTCTGATGTGAAATGCTTCTTCGCCCTGCTGTACAGGTCCATCGCGAGTGTTCCGGCTTTTCTGCTTTCATCCCCGGAATGCCTCTGGTTAAGAAGGCTTTCCAGATGGATGGAAGCAAACGCTTCCAGAGAGGATTTGAAGTAGAAGAGGAGCATCAGGGCAGCATGGTATTCGTCATTGGTGAGGGTATAACCAGAAAGCCCCTCAACACGTTCAAGGTATGTCCTTTTGGTTGCCTCCGCTGTTTCAGCTGCCCGGCTTTGCTCTGCTTCCATTTCGGTGGCCAAACGGATTGCAGGCACCTTGAATTTTTTTCCTATACTATTATGCGCAATGACTGAAGAAGCATTGCAGGATGGACAGGCGGCGGAAGCGCTGTCGGACTGAAATATATAATGGCATGCGTCACAAGTGAAATAGTTCATGGTATGTCCTCCTGTCTTTTTAACAAAGCGCCTCTGCTGTATCCTGGCGCCTTTTGATTATAGCATCGCTTATGCTAAGATTCAAGGTACAGGTATGCCGCATATGGCAGGAATGGACCAGGTTCACGGGATGACGGAGAAGAGGTGGAAAGGGCGTGGTATGCAGCAGAAAGGAAAGTACAGCTTAAAGAGACGCATCCAGGGCATGCTGTTTACAGTAGGAAAACAGATGCCGGAGGTGCGGCATAGAAAAGGAGGAGAAGAATTTGGGTATAAAAGAAAACATTACAACAAAATACATGAGGCAGAAACATATCTTTGCCGACCTGCTCAACTATTATATATATGGCGGCAGGCAGGCTATAGACCCGGACAGTCTGCAGGAGCTGGATACCCGTGAGGCGGAAGCCCTCTATGGAGGAAAGGATGGGGACGGTCAGCCGGCGCAGAGGACAGGTGACGTGATGGGGGCGCTGGTCGCCATGACGGACGGGCGCGCGGCGTACCTGCTCCTGGCAGTGGAGACGCAGCCGGATATCTATGATGTGATGCTGGCAGAGAATATGATATACGATGCTTTCCAGTATACAGGACCGGTGTCCGGTGCTGTGGCTTCCCACCGGTGTTCCGGCGATTGCAGGGGAGCCGATGGGGATGGGTGCCTGTCGGGTTTCATGAAGCAGGGCAGGATCCTGCCTGTAGTGACACTGGTGGTGTATTTTTCTGCCAGGGAATGGGACGGGCCGATGTCCCTCCATGAGATGTTCGGGGAACAGGATGCCAGGGTCCTTGCGCTGGTGCCGGATTATAAGATCAACCTGGTCGCACCGGCATCCATAAAGGACAGCGACTTTGAAAAATTCCATACATCCCTGAAAGAGGTACTGTCATTCATCAAGTATTCGCAGGATGCCGACAGGCTTTTGGAAGCCGTGGAGACAGGAGAAGGGTTCCGGCACCTGGGGCGGGCAGAGGTTGAGGTACTGAACGCATGCGCAGGCGCAAACCTGGAGATGGAAAAAGACAAGGAGGCGATTGATGTGTGTCAGGAAATCCAAACTTTTGGATTTCCAAACACATACTAACTCCTTTCAAATCCCAACCATTTTATATCAAGTGCCTTAAGAATCATCATTTATAGACGATATAGTTTGGATTTTATTTTTGTTATTACTCCTGAAATAAAGAAACTGTTCTTGTAATGTGGAACATATAAAGCTAATTTTGCTTCATTTGTCACATCGCAATACTGTATTGAGTAAAAATAAATCCAAATATTTTACCAGACAAAACGCTTTAACAACACGATTTCTTAATGAAAGGTTAGGATATGCAAGAGGTTAATATATGTGATGTATTTGAAAATTTAACGGAGAAATGGGTCATAGAGGAAAAAAGGAGTCTGCCCGTCGGATGATTGCAAGTGGCAGGCTGGCCGTGGAGGAAATTGCGGAATATGCGGGCGTGCCTGTACCGGCATAACCAGTGCGGCCCAATGCCGCAGTAAAAAAGGAAGCGGATAGTTTTTCGGCGAAGAAAGCTATCCGTTCTTTTTTAGGGACGGGATCCGGTTCACCAGGATTGATATTCATCGTTAAGCTATCTAAAATCCATCAATATACTATATATTGTGCTTGGATATTGACAGACTCAATATATTGTGCTAAACTGTCCTTGTAATTGATTTTTGTGCGTATCCCACATGGGATTCCGGATAATCCACCCGGAGAGCGGACATACATCCGCATTGCACACGCTGTCAAGTTTGTATCCATGTGCCAGTAGTACCACTCTGCCCTTTGGGCGGCGGGCTGCTGGCTTTCTTATTCCGCACGCAGTCCGTGCATAAACCAGAAGCTATCACAAAACGGCATGAATGCCGCATATGGCAGGAATGGACCGGGTTCACGGGAAGCTGTGGACAACAGGCTTTACGCCCGGTTCTGGCCCTGCCTTTTTTGCGTGCGGCAACCTGGACAGCCATGCAGGCATGCCCGGAGGCAGAAGCCGCAGTGATGCTATGCAGCATACGCAGCGGACACAAAGAGACCGCCCAAACGCCCACAGCGGCTTTGAGGAATAAAAAAGAAAGGAAGGCAGAAAGAATGAGCAGAAACAGCAGGAACACGAACAGGAGTACCAGCAGGAGCCGGCAGACAAGGGGGCTGTTGTCCGCAGAAATGGCAGCGGCGCGGTTCCCTGCCAGGGAAGCTATCTGCAGGAAGACGGGCACCGGAGCCGACTTGAGGCACCGCAGCCACTATGCCGCAGTAGGCGCCGCCTCCCTCCCCCGCAGGGCTGGAAGGAGGTACTGACCTATGGCAGAGACCGCGCAGGAGAGGAAACAGCACAGCCCCCTTGTGCTGACAGAAACGGAAAGCCTGTCCCGGGAGCAGTGGCTGGAATACCGCCGCTTGGGGATCGGCGGCAGCGACGTTGCGGCCATCATGGGCATCTCCCCTTTCCGCACGGCAAGGGACGTCTACTATGACAAGCTTGGTATAGCGGAAGTAGAGGGGTACGAGGGCAACTGGGTGGCCATGGAGATGGGGAACCTGCTGGAAGGCCTGGTGGCGGAGATATTCCGGCGCAAGACAGGCTTTGAGGTCTACCAGGTCAAGAAGATGCTCCAGCATCCCGTCCACCGCTTCATGCTGGCTGACGTGGACAGTTTTATCACCATGCCGGACGGCACGAAAGCCATCCTGGAGATCAAGACCACCAACTACAACGCAAAAGACCGCTGGTGGAGGGACGGGAAAGAGACCGTGCCGCCCTACTATGAGACCCAGGGGCGGCACTACATGGCGGTGACGGACATCGACCGGGTATTCTTCTGCTGCCTCTACGGCAACACGGAGGACGAAGCCATCATCCGGGAGATCCGCAGGGATGCCGCCTATGAGGAGGAGATGGTATTCCTGGAGCGCCAGTTCTGGGAGGACCATATACAGAAAAAAGTGCCGCCGCCCTATCTGGAGGACGGGGACGTGATCCTGGAGAGCATCAGCCGGCACTGCGGTCCGGCAGACAAAAAGCTGCCAGCCGTCCCCCTGGAAGGGCAGATGGCATCCAACCTGATGCGCTACCTCAGGCTCCAGGAGGAAAAGAAGGATGCAGAGAAGGACACAAAGAAGCTGAAGGAGGACATCCAGAGGCTGCAGGCCATTCTGGCCGCGGAGATGGGGAGCAGCTGCACTGCAGTATGCGACAGAGACGGTAAGCATTATACCGTGACCTATAACCCCGTCCGCAAGCCTATGGTTGACAAGGAGAACCTGATGCGGCTGAAGCTCCTGCATCCGGAGATTTACGAGCAGTTTGTTACCGTATCAGAATTCCGGAAGTTCCATGTGAAAGCCAGCAACGCTGTGGAAGCCGGAGACGAGGCTGCATGAAGCAGGGATACAAAGATGGAGACGGCGAAAAACAGGTACCAGGAGAAGCCATGGAAAGTTCAGGCCAACAAAAGGCTAATAAAACGGAAAGACAGGAAACTGAAATGCGGGAAATCAGAAAAGGCATATGTGCCGCAGGGGCAGCTTCCCTGCTGTTGGCGGCATTGAAGCTGGTAGGGATAGCCGGATGGGGGTGGATAGTGGTATCCGCCCCGCTGATCGGAGCCCTGCTGGCAGGAACCATCATAAGGATCAGCGGGACACGCTGGCCCAACGACACTAGGAGGTAAGAAAATGGGCTATATAGGGAGATATGACGGCACCATCTTCTCCAACCCGGCGAACAGGTACTGCATCGTGTCGGTAAAGACATCCGACACCTCCGTCCCCGCGGAGGCCAGGGACAGGAGACGCTACAGGGACCACCTGATCCGCTTCACCGCCGTGGGCTACAACATCCCCATGACAGACGCGGTGGAGCTGGAGCTGGAAGGGGAATGGGTGGACAGCAGGTACGGCCTACAGCTCCAGGTGGAGCAGTGCCATGAGATCGTGCAGAGGACAGAGGAAGGGGTGCTCGCCTATCTGGGCTCCGGACTGATAAAGGGCATCGGGGAGAAGACCGCCGCCAAGATCGTGGCCCGGTTCGGCGTGGGCACCCTGGACATCCTGGAAAAGAGCCCGGAGCGCCTGCTGGAGATCCGCGGCATCACGGAGGACAGGCTCCAGGACATTAAGACGTCCTACAGGGAGAGCAGGATGCTGCGGGACATCATGGCGCTCCTGGCCCCCTTCAGGCTGACGCCCAAGACGGCGCAGAAGATCTATGAGCACTTCGGCCCTGCCTGGACATCCTGCGCAGGAGCCCCTTTGAGCTCTGCCGGATGCCGGGGTTCGGGTTCCGGCGGGTGGACGCCATCGTGCAGAAGACGGAAAGCAGGCCCCATGACCCCATGCGCATAACAGGCGCCCTCCACTGCGCACTGACGGAGGCGAAAGGGAACGGCGGCCACCTCTACCTTGAAAAAGAGGAGCTGTACAGGGAGGCCCTGCGGCTCCTGAATGAGAGGGCCCCACTGCCGGCGATGCGCGTCCGGGAAGGGGAGGTGGACAAGGCATTGGAAGAAATGATACTGGGCGGAAAGGCAGTCTCCGCGAAAGGGTGCATCTACTCCCCGGCGGCATTCGCCCAGGAGGACGCCACCGCCCGGGAGGTTGCAAGGCGCCTGGCAGGGAACCTCCCCATGGAGGGGGACCTGGACGCCGTCCTTGCATCGGTGAAGGCGGAGCTGGGACTGCAGACCGCAGAAAAACAGGAGACGGCAGTGAGGACGGCTTTCCAGTATGATCTGTCCATCATCACCGGCTCCCCCGGCACGGGCAAGACCACGGTGCTGAAAGTAATCCTCGCGGCCTACCGGAAACTGTTCCCGGAAAAGAAGATATCCCTGATGGCGCCCACCGGGCGTGCCAGCCGCCGCATGGCGGAGAGCACGGGCTTCCTGGATGCATGCACCCTCCACAGCGGCCTTAAGCATGCCAGCGAGGAGGACGGGGGAAGGATGCAGAAGGACGGCACCGCGCTGGACGCGGACCTGGTAATAATTGACGAGTTCTCCATGGTGGACATGTGGCTTGCCAGCAGGTTCTTTGCTTCCTTAAAGGAGGATGCAAAGGTGGTGCTGGTGGGGGACCCGGACCAGCTGCCCAGCGTGGGGGCGGGGAACGTCTTCAGGGAGCTGATACAGTGCGGGCTTGTGCCGGTGACGGTGCTGGACATCATCTTCCGCCAGGCAGAGGACAGCCTCATCGCCCACAATGCCAGGTTCATCAACGAGGGGGACACAAAGCTCTACTATGGGGAGGACTTCCAGTTCCTGCCCTGTGAGAGCCAGGAGACGGCGGCAGCGGCCATCATGGAAAGGTACTGCAGCGAGATCCGGGAGAACGGCATCGAGCATGTGCAGATACTCTCCCCTTTCCGGACGGACGGGGCGGTGTCCGCGGACAGCCTCAACGCCGCCATCCGGGAGGCAGTGAACCCCTTCCGCTCCACGGAGGACGAGGTGCAGCTGGGGACGAAGGCTTTCCGTGTGGGGGACCGTGTCATGCAGACAAAGAACACGGAAAAGGTGTCCAACGGAGACCTGGGATTCATCCGCTACATCAAGGACACGGAGAAAGGGAAGCGGGTGGGCCTTGACTTCGGGGAGGGGCGCCAGATGGAGTACGGCGTGGAGGACCTTGCCAACTTAAGCCTTGCCTATGCCACCACCATCCATAAAGCCATGGGGAGCGAGTACGACATCGTGCTGATGCCCCTGCTGAAGGCCCACTATGTGATGCTCTGCCGCAACCTGCTGTACACGGGGATCACCCGTGCAAAGAAGCGGGTGGTCCTGGTGGGGCAGAAGCAGGTGCTGCACATGGGCATCCACCGCAACGAGATAAGCAGGCGCAACACCCTGCTGGGGGAGCGCATCCGCCTCTATTATAAGGCGTTTGCCAGGAGCGCCGGGCTTCCGGTGCCTGTGTTCCCGGAGCAGCAGATGAAGGCGGCAGGCTGAGGCGGAATGTGCATGGAGACGGCACCATGCTTTACGAAATGTAAGGACAAAAATATCTGTTAAATAATGGTTTATGCAGTTGGGCGCTGACGCAATGCCGGAAAGAGGACGGCAAACGAATGCGCCCATGGCATTCCAGGGATTTCTGGTGAAAAAGCAACAGGATGGGTAATCCCTTACTGGCTGTAAGGGGTGCCCACCATAAATATATTAAAGTAGAAAAGGAGATTGAAGGAATGAATAAGAACGGAGATTCGGCAACCATGTATGGAACAATACCGGCGGTGGCAGGGCTTAATAAGGTGGAGGGCTTTGACCCGTCCAGCCTGCTCAGCCCTACCGTTTCCCCGGCAACCGGGGAGGAGGGTCTGCAGCTTGGCCTTGCCTACAAGAAGCTGTGGTTCCGCCTGGCTTATCCCGAGGGGCGGCTCCAGACGGAAAAGGTCTACCTGACGGAGCAGGTGGCGGTGTTTGAGGCACGGGTCTATCTGCACCATGGCGATGCAGCCCCGGTGAGCAGCTTTGTTTCCGGCTGTGCGAGGGAGGACGCTGCCGGAAGCCACTATATCCAGGCGGCGCAGGACCAAGCCATTGACGCGGCCCTGACAGATGCGGGGTTCGGGCTGCAGTTTGCTGACCTGTGTACAGACAGCAGCATGGCGGGAGATGGAGAAAAGCCTGTACATCCCGAAGCCGGGGGCGCGGTAACGGAAAAGAACCCTGCCCGGAATGCCGGAAGCGCAGGAGCAGTGGTTTCCGCCGGGAATACCATTCATACAGGAACCGTGGTGAGGCCGTTCCCCGGTGCATCAGCTGATGGAGGGACGAAAAAGGCACCAATGCCGGGGACACAGCCCTTTAGCGCCAGACAGCCTGTGCAGGCAGCCACAATGCCGCAGGGACAGGTGGCGCCAGCAGGGATTGGACAGCCTGTTCGTACAGCCGCAATGCCCCAGAACCAGGGGAGACAGCCGACAGGAACCGGACAGTCCGTTCAGGCAGCGGCAATGCCTCAGAGCCAGGGGAGACAGTCGGTAGGAACTGGACAGTCCGTTCAGGCAGCGGCAATGCCTCAGAGCCAGGGGAGACAGCCGGTAGGAACCGGACAGCCCATTCAGAAAGCGGCAATGCCCCAGAACCAGGGAAGACAGCCGGTAGGAACCGGACAGTCCGTTCAGGCAGCGGCAATGCCTCAGAGCCAGGGGAGACAGCCGGCAGGAGCCAGGCAGCCCGTTCAGGCAGCCGCAATACCGCAGGGCCAGGCGGCATTGCCAACAGGAGCCAGACAGCCCGCCCAGGCAACAGCAATACCGCAGGGGCAGGTGTCACCGCCAGCAGGAGCCAGACAGCCTGCCCGGACAGCAGTGCCACAAGCGCAGCGTGCCGCAATGCCGCAGGAGCAGGAGACACCGCCTGATGGAAACGGGCTGTCTGTCCAGGGTGTAATGCCGACAGATCAGGGAGTGCCACCTGCCGGAAATAAGCTGCCAGTCGCTCCCGCAATGCCGCAGGAGCAGGAGACGCCGCCTAATGGAAGCGGGCTGCCTGTCCAGGCCGTAATGCCACAAGGCCAGGGAGCGCAGGCTGCCGGAAAGGAACAGCCGGCAACTTCCGCAGTGCCGCAGAGCCAGGGAATGCAGCCTGAAAGAAATGGGAACCCGACACAGCAGGCGCCAATGCCATCTCCTGAGAATAAAGCGACAGTGCAGGCTGCCACAGACCTTGCGGCCAGCTCCGCAGACAGCCTGCCCGTCCCGTCCACGGGAAAAGGCGGACAGACAGGTGCGGAGCCTGCCGCTGCGGCAGATGCCCTGCCCGTCCCTGCCGGCAGCCCCGGGAAAGACAAATCCCGGTCAGGCGTATTGGAAGCCATAGCGATGCTGAATGGCCAGACGCTTCCTGCAGGCAGATCTGAAGACACAGCAGGGGAAAGCAGGGGCAGCATTGCTGGAACCGCCACAGGAAATGCGGCGGCAGCTCCCACGGAAGCCGCATCCCCGGGCGGAAACCTGCCCATAAAGGGGGAAACAGCACAGGACAGGCCTACCCCGCACTACACGCCTGACATGCCCGTGGAGGAAATCGTCAGCCTGATGACGCTGGAAGAGGCCGGGAGAGTGGTAGTGGACACCGGCGTGAGCAAAGGGCAGACCATTGCGGAAGTGGCGGAGAGGCGCCCTCCCAGCCTGAAGTTCTACCGTTATGGCGGGTACAAGGGGCCCAACAACATCCTCCGCGCGGCGGCCCAGGTCATGCTGGACTCCATCGAGGGGGAAAAAGCCGGCTGATGCCGGGAAGCCGTTATCTGTAAAAGGCTGCCATGGGGGAAGGACACCACATCGGATATATCCTGCATGCTGGGGACTGAGGTGCCGGCGCATGAAAAGCAAGGGCTGCACTGCCGGGTGTATGGACCATGCAGCCCAGACGGCAGGAACAAAAAAAGCCTGCGTTGCAGGGGGACAGGAGGGAAGATGGATCTGCTGATATATGTGCTCCATGGGGCATGGCATACGCAGGACACGGATGGGGCCGAAGTCCTCGGGGTGTCAGGTGAAATAGGGCCGCTGCTCGGAAAGCTGCGCAGAATCGCCGGCATGAAGGCAGGGGGCTATGTGGAGCTGCGCGGCCATGTCCGGGAGGAGCATGGGGAAAGATACTATGAAGCCACGGACGGAGACGGGAGATATGCAGGGTTCTATATCACGGAAGAGCATCTCCGCATTTCCGGCAGGGCATTAGGAAGGGCCATCCTGAAAAGGGGGACCGGCAAAAAGATGGCGTGCAGGAGATGCGGCTCAAAAGTGCGGCCGGAAAGGGAGGCGGGACTCCGGGAGGAGTACCCGTACTACTGCCCGCGGTGCGATGAGAATATGTATTCCTTTGAGTGCATGGAGACGTGCCTGAGGGACAGATGGCGGATACAGTGCCAGAAATGGGCTGCGGAAACAAGGAGAAGAGGGAAGCACCATGAAAGACGGGCAGATGGAAGGCAGCCGGATATGGGGACAGGAGGCTGCAGGGACTGAACGGATGGACAGAGGATGAAACATATGCCTTTTTACAGGCGGAAAGAAAGGAGGGCGGGCCCATGGGTGACCCGTATCCGCAGGGATTCCCCTTTGGGATCCGGGACGTGGCGGAGCTGCTCCACCTGAGGGTGCGCCGCCGCCAGCCGGACAGCATGTATACGGACTGCCCGTTCTGCGGAGACCGCAGGGGTAAGATGAACGTCAATTTCACGAAGGACGTCTGGCGGTGCAACTACTGCGGCGAGGGCGGCGGCATGCTGTCCCTCTACGCAAGGCTCAACAATACCACCAACTCGGACGCCTACCGGGAGATCTGCGACGCCCTCCTGGCGGGGGATACGACATGGGGGTATGAGGAACCGGAAAGGAAAGAGGCGCCTTATGGGGGCAGCGGCGGAACCTTGGCTGACACACTGCCCCAAAGGGCAGGAACCTCCCCGGAAAACGTGGGAGGGCGCAGGAAAGGGGCGGATCCCTGTCCGGCAGATGCGGGCAGGCGCAGGAATGGGCAGAAATCCGGCCCGGCGGACGCAGGTGGATGGGAGGAGATGGAACCCATGCCGCCACATGCAGATGCCAGGAAGGGACCGGAAATGGAAATTCAGCCTCCCCACACTGCGCTGCAAAACGATGTGGAGATGCCCCAGGCGGAGCGGGCCAGTGACCAGCAGGTGCACCAGGCCTATTCGCTGCTGTTGGGGATGCTGAACCTGACGCCTGCCCACCGGGCGCACCTGAAGTCCGAAAAACGCGGGCTGACGGACAGCCAGATCGATGCATTTGGCTTCAGGAGCACGCCGCCTGGCTTCCTGTGCCGCTCCCTGGCGGAGAGGCTGTTGAAGCAGGGCTGTACACTGGAGGGAGTGCCGGGGTTCTACCTGCACGAAAAGGGCTACTGGACTGTGCGGTTCAGCAGCCGTGCCTCCGGCATCCTGATCCCGGCCATCGGCATTGACGGGCTCATCAAGGGGATGCAGATCCTGCTGGATGCCCCATTCCGGGATAAGGATGACCCTCCGGGGAAAGCCGGGACGAAATATATCTGGCTGTCCTCGGCATCCAGGGACAGGGGCGTCACTTCCGGGAGCCCGGTGCATTTTGCAGGGGATCCGTTTTCCAGGACGGTCTACGTCACCGAGGGGCTGCTGAAGGCGGACATCGCCCACTGCCTGACGGGCAGGACATTCGTGGCGGTGGCGGGGGCGAACAATGTGAAGCCCCTGGAGCCGCTGTTCGCCCTGCTGGCGCAGAACGGCACGGAGCTGGTGGTGGAGGCCTATGACATGGACAAGTGCAGCAATGCGATGACCGCAAAAGGCAGCTCCCAGATATGCCGGATGGCGGTAAGGTATGGAATGGAATGCCGCCGCCTGGCCTGGAACCCTAACTATAAGGGGATTGACGACTGGCAGCTTGCCCTGCGGAGGGAGAAACGGAAAGCGCAGGAAAACAGGCAGGACAATGAAGCGCTGAATTTCAGGGAAAAGTATCTGTTAGGACAGTGCGGGATGGATGCCCTGGAGCAGGAGATGGAGAACCTGTGTAAGGGGATGCGTGTGATATGGACAGAGAGTCCGGCAAAGATGGTGAAAGCAGAGTCGCAAAGAGACTGGACAGGCCGCCAGTATCAGGGCTGGATGGCAGCAGAATGACTGAGAAGTTTGGGCTGACAGCAGAGGAATATGCCGTTTTCTGCCGTGATGGGGTGAGGGCGCTGGAAAGGATGCTGGATGCCCGGAAGCGTGACCGCAGGTTCCGCATTTACCAGCTTACCTTTGATGCAGGGGAGACAGTCCCTTTTGCTTTCAAGGGAATCCTTGATCTGTATAAAGCGGGATATGAGCAGCCCCCGGCGGCGAAGTACAGGCTGGCGGCAGATTCCATACTTACCTGTCCGGCGGAATGGACAGATGCGGAGATACTGAAATACCTTTTGGTGTGCTTTGGAAGCCGTGTGCCGGAGAAGGAGAAAGGAGGCATGGAGCACCCGCTTGCACCATCGGATGTGGTGGAGTTGAAGGACGCGGGAGGCCGCCGTTATTTTTATGTGGACGGAACGGACTTTGAACCTGTCCGGTTCTCCCCGTTTCTTGCAAAGCCGAAGGAAAAGCCAGTGCAGAGCAGTAGGGCGGTGGATGTATGATGCCGTTCCTGATCGAAAAAGGCTTCGTTTCCCGCAGCTTGTTGTGGGGAGTCTCATTTAGATGCGATGTTTTTGGTGCTTTGTCATAGGAAAGGACATAGAATATTTACTTTGGGACACTGCTTTGATTGTGGTTGTAATTGCAGCTTTACAACAAAGTAGGAATAAAAATGACGTTTTTTTAAGAAGCGATTATGCAGGCATGGAGGGGAGCAGTCCGTTTCCATGCCGTTTTTGGAAAGGAGATTATCATGGACAGCTTATCAGGAATGGATGTACGCCTTAATGAAACAAAAGGATTCGGAGAGGTACAGCAGGAGGGTTATGCTGGCATCGGTGAATCATTTGGAAGGGATTTCTTTTCAGATATGCAGGCGATAGGGTATAACCCTTTTGAAGAGGAAGATGAAAGTCAGGAAACGTATCCGGATGATGTGGGGCTGGAAGAGACGGAGGGATATCTGCCAGCCGGCCCTGCACAGATTCCGGATGTGTTTTCGGGAGAAGAAACCCAGCCGGTGGAAGAGGCCGGAGGGCAGCATGCAGGGGGGAAAGATGTCGGAGAACTGGAAGACCCGGAAAGAGGAGTTGGTTCCGAAGAATCAGAAGATTCGGAAGTGCCCGAAGACCCAGGGGATGATCCGGAAGAGCATGAAGATTTAGGGGAAGCCCCCGAAGAATCTGAGAAAAAAGCGCATACAGATGGCAAATCGGAGGAGACACGCAGGGTTGACGAGGCTGCCGCAGAAGAACGGAGGCGGGCAGAGCACGAGGCGTCCGAAGCGAAAAGGAGGGCCGAGTGGGAAGCCAGGCAGAAGGAGAAGAAGGAGGCGGTAAAGGCACAGCTGGAGCGGATCAGGGCCATGAACGATGAGGAACTGGCGGCACAGTCCATGAAAAGGGTGGAGGCCGACATGGAGAAGCTGACGCGCCGCAACATGAAGGAATGCGTCTCCGAGTACGTCCAGACCGCATGCCTGGAGGATGCTGGATTTGCACGGCAGGTCATGCTCCCCCAGAAGAACATGGTCCGCTGCTTCCAGTACATCAACCGGAAGGCCTATGAGTACGTCCAGGACGAGATGAAAGCAAACGGGATACAGCCGGGGCGTGACACGCCCTGCTATGCCAGCGACATCCCGGATGAGCTCTGCTACCACTGGGCAGAGGAATATTTCCGTACCATGGACGTGAAGGAGGACAGAGAGGAGGAAGAGGAGTTTGTCCCGAAGCCCTACATGGGAAAGGGCTCCCCGAATCCTTCTTCCAGGAAATCGGCCGGCAGAAAGGCGGCGGCTTCCCAAAAGACGGGCAAGGCGAAAGCAGGGACAGAAAGCCAGAACGGAAAAGGTGGGAAAGGCGCGAAGGACGGCGGAGGCAAGCCTGACGGCAGGCCCGCAGAAAAAAGGCAGAAAGCGGCTGATGACGGCCAGCTTTCTTTCATAGGGCAGATGGCATTCAGCGATTTTGAGGCACAGGAGGTGAAGGCAGGATGAAGACAGGGAGAAAGGCTGGCAGGAAGAAGATCGACAGGAGGGAATGCAGGAAGCATGCGGACCCCGGCCTGAGGATGCGCCGGGACAGCGGGCTGCTCAGTGCGGGGCAGCTGGATTATATCGTGCGCACTGCAGTGAGGGCCATAGGCCATGGCAGGCTGCTGGTGCTGTACGTCTATTCCCGGGAGGAGGCCGTCGGTGGCACCTTCCACCCTGCCTTTACGGTGTTCCAGGGCAAAAACGACTTCGCCACCCTTGCAAGGAGGGAGGACGGGAGCCTTGCCTGGAGGAAGGCCCCCTTTGAAGGACTGGGCGGCTATGGGAGGTTCCAGGCCAGGTGCGCGCTATATACACCGAAGGACGAGGAGCGTATGTGGCGCTTCTGCGGGGGAGGCCGCACAGGGGGGTTCGAGCCCCTGCTGTCCCTCCAGAGGCGGATCTGCCAGGAAAGGAGGATGGAAAGGCAGCGGGAGCAGGAGCGGAAGGTCCTGAAGCGCATGGAGTCCCTCCCGGCGCTTCCCCGGGGCCTGCAGGGCTGGGCGCATAGAAGCATCATGCCCGCATATTTTTTCTATGACTACCGGAAAGGTGCAAAAGAGGCGAAAGGAATCTGCTCCAGCTGCGGAAAGGAAGTGACGGTCTCTGGGGCAAGGCACAATGCCAAAGGCGTCTGCCCCGGCTGCGGGCGGGAAGTGACCATGAAGACCAGGGGCCGCAGGGGGAGGATGTATGACCGCAGTACCCTGCAGGTGCTCCAGAGGACAGGGCAGGGGGAGGCAGTGGTGAGGATCCTGAAGTGCTGCTGCGCCTATCGGGGGCAGGACATGCCGGAGATGTCGCTCTGGGAGAGCATGCGCATCTTCGTCAGACTGGGCAGGGACGGGATGGAGAGCGACAGCTATTATGACACCTACCACACATACGGCCTGACCGGGTGGAAGAAAGGGAGCAGGCCCTTGCGCTGCTTTTACCAGTACAGCTTCGAGGCAGATGCATGCGGCTGGCTCTACTGCGGGAACCTGCCGCAGGCCCTGGAGGGCACGCCATGGCAGTACTGCCAGGTCAGGGAGTATTCTGGACACTGCGGGAGCCCCCTGGAGGCCGTTCCGTTCCTGGCTGCCCATGTGCGCCATCCCAGGCTGGAGCATCTGGTGAAGATGGGGTTCTGGGAGCTGGCGTCCGGCCTGGCCTATGGCTGCAGCAGCGGGCTCCTGGATGAGGTCCAGGACAGGACCCACAGGGTGCTGCGGGTAGGCGCGGAGGATGTCGCCTTCCTCCGCAGGCTGGACCCGCTGCCATCGGAACTGGAGGTCTTCCAGGGATACTGCAGGCAGAACCTGAAAGGACGGCAGGAGCTCCTGCTCTGGCAGAGGGAGGGAAAGGCATGGCGGGACGTGCCGTGGCTGCTGGGCTATATGACGCCCCATAAGATGATGAGGTACCTGGAGGGGCAGCACCAGTCCCTGTGCCTGCGGAGGACGGAGCGCGGGGGCATGCGGTACGCCTCCATGCAGGACGTGGCCAGCGAGTACCGGGACTACCTGAGGATGTGTGCGGAGCAGGGCTATGACATGAAGAACAGCTTCGTCCTGTATCCGAAGGACCTGCAGGAGTCCCATGACAGGGAGGCCCGCCGCATCAGGCTGAAAGAGGATGCGAAGACGCGCAGGGCGTTCAAGGCCGTCTGCAGGAAGCTGAAAGGGAAGATGGATTTTGAGATGGACGGGATGAAGGTCATGGTGCCGTCGGTCCCGAAAGACCTCGTTTCGGAAGGCCATGCCCTCCACCACTGCGTGGGGAGCTATGTGGGCTGCATGGCGAAAGGGGAGTGCGCCATCCTGTTCCTCCGGCGGTGCGCGGAGGAGGGGAAGCCGTTCTATACCATCGAGGTGCGGGACGGAGAGGTGGCGCAGGTGAGGGGGATGAGGAACTGCGGCCCCACCCCCGAGGTTTCAAGGTTCATGAAGCGATGGAAGGAAGAGGTGCTGGAGGCGCCTGCCATGGAGATGGCTGCGTAGGGGCCTGCGGCAGACAGAAAGGAAGACGGTATGGGAAGACAGAGGACGATGCTGAAGCTTTCCGCATCAGGGGAAAGCATATCTTTACGGACGGTATCCAGAGGGTTCCGTTCGCCGCACAGGTTCATCATACTGGAGAAGGAGCTGAGGGAACTGGAGGAGAAGCGGTATGTCTTATCTGCAGACATCCGTTCCTTTGCGGAGCTGCACCTGGAGAAGGCGGCTGCAGGAGGGGATGCTCTCGTGGCCAGGCTTGTCTGGCTGGGCGATACTGCGGAAGGGAAGCTTTCCGGGACGGAGGAGATCCTGAGGTTCCCGTGGGATGACTTCCGGGAAAGGATCGCGGAGAGCCGCAGCCTGGACGGAGGGTGCGTGAGGCTGCTGTCGATGAAGGACGGCAGGTACCCGAAGATTGAGTTCCACAGCAGGAGGCATCTGAAGGAAGTGGCGGAGACGCCCGTGCTGCGGAAGAAGCTGGGGAAGTTCCTTGCCCACCACCTGGCATGGAAAGAGAGCGTTAGGATCATGGTGTATGATGACTTTGTGCCCTACAGCTTTTTCTTCAGGGAAGAGCGGGCCAACGGGGGCGGCATGTGCGGAGGGATCATCCTGCACAGGCAGGAGGACCTGAAAAAGGCATACTATGGGATACATACCTGAAAGGCGGTGTATGGCGCAGGGCTGGCATGTTTTTTGCCAGCCCTGCGCTTTTATTGTATAGCGACACTAGCTTTTCTTCTATAATGCTTTTCCGGTTATATTCAAAGCCTCTATTTGTAGAATTAGAGAAATCAGGAATTCTAGCCAACTCTAATGCAGAAGGCACCGCAGGCAATCCAGCTACAACTCCTATGAAACGAAGTATCTGAAAAACTTTTTCAATAACGGCGAACCAACATTGTAGCTTTCTATCTGTTCGGCAAATTTTCTGCATATATTCACTCTGGCAGTTTCGCATTGTGCAATATCGGCAAGTAGCCCGTCTGAAAAATACTGCAGCCAATTTATATCAAAAACACTGTAGTCAAAACCTTCCATATCGCTCAGGAATATTAACATAGCATCTTCTGACTGACGGAGTATGCTTTTCAGACGATTGGTATCTATTATTTTGCCCTTGCCATAAAGGTTAAACATCGTGATGAGTATGTCCTGATAAGTATTGGGGTAACAGCCCTGGCTTTTTTCTTTGATTACATTTATATTATTGTATATTTTCTGCTCAAAGTCCCGGTCAGGCACCAGGATTCCGTTTAGTACAGCTTCTCCATACCTATCAAAAAAGACCCAGTCAGCCCCCTTTATCTCTTTCTGGAAAAAATTCCTGATTATATTTTTATTTGCATCCCCACAGTATGGATACATTTTTGCCAGTATCAAGATTTTTTCTATGTGCAGAAGGCCTCCTATATTTCCGTCAAATGTCTCATCGTAAAAGTCATAGTAACAGAAGGAAAGCAATGGGACGATATTGATGTAGGCGCGTATGCCGGTTTCATCTGTTTCCACAGCCTGATGCACTGCATGCTTCAGAAAACGTCCCAAAGCATAAGTTTCAGGCTCAAATACACCCTCCCGCTTCGGTTTCAGGCATTTTTTTTCACAGCAGTTCGAGAGCAGTAGGCGGATTGTTTCCTTATGGGAGCAGTAGGAAAAATAGTTGAATTTCCGGGAGATACAGTCCACTGCCTCTTCCGCCAAGTCAGATTCAAGCTCCATATAAGAAATAAGTGCCAGACAGTTCCACAGTTCCCGGTCACATTTCAAGCTCTTTTCATTTTCCAGATTTTTCAGCACATTCCTTATATAGCTGCGGCAGCCATCCTGTACAGGAAGAAATCTTATGCCACATTGGGAAATAATATTTCGGATATCTTTCTCAGACATATACTTTATCATCAGGAACAGCTCAAAGCTCCCGATACTGGCAGCAGCAACGTTCCTTGTTGGCAAACTTCCATCAGTACTGTTCTTATCCGGTGCAGTTGCGCTTCCAAGAATACTTCTGAGGTATAACTGGAACAGCTCCTGCAATTCACGGTAATTGTCAACCATGAGGCAATTGTATGTAATATAATGATAATAGTCACGGATCATCCATTGCAGAGTCTGATAACTCGGTATCCCGGAATAAGTAAAATATTGCGTTTCCTGTTGCTCTTTTACCTTTTGTGAAGTGCTGTAAGCATCCTGAAACATGGAATAGTGGAACTGGAAAGAACTAATATCTTTCAGGATTTGATTGTCTGTGGATGCTAAATCTGGTATGTCCATAATAATGTCTTCCAGGCTGACAGACTTTAGATCCTCGTTGATTTTATCCCGTATTTCCACCGGTATACTGAGACAGCCACGCCCTATGAGCTCCTTTACTTTAAATTTATTATACTGCGAAATATAGTATGTATAGTACCGATGTTTTTGGAAAGCCTTTTCTGCCGCTGTGTATAATGCCCCATATGCCTTTCCATATTCTTCCAAAACATAATAAATATAAGCCTGTTTCAGATAAGCCTGTTCATCGTCCCTTTTGAAAAAGTCAATTCTGTCGGCTTCAGCTCTCAATCCGGCATAATCAAATGTCTGAAGCAGCTCCACAGACAGATTTCTTTTATGCAAAATATCGAAACGTGTTAGTCCTGCCCCATCTGCATCAAGCACAGGCATATAAATAGCTCCGCTTCTTCGAAGCACATCGGCTATAATACTGTATGCATCATCGGCAGCTTCCGTCTCGTTTTTCAGCAGCTTAGCCAATTCATCTAACATTTTGCGTGGCGGACAGTTGGATTCGCCGGAGACAGAATGGACATCCAATACGCCACTGTTGTCCAAATATATGCCGCATTTCCGTAGTCCCTTATTCAGATATTTTGCCAAAACATAATCCAATTCCCGAAGAGGCTTCAAATACATTGCAGCAGCTGTTGTTGCCGACAAGCTTTTCCGAATTCCCGATTTTATCATCTCCAGCAAAATCAGCTGTATTTCTGTACTATCTTTACAGAAGAGTTTTGTATAGATTACATTTGCACCTAAGTTTTTGTAATATTCAAACATGTTCTCATCGTAATCATGGTAACTCTCAAGCATATATGCCTGTTGGAAATCATTTCCCAGAACACCTTTCACCCAGGAGAAAATCTGCTTCATATCCGGGTCATTGAAAGAATAGCCCACGAACAGAACTACATATTTCGCAAGTACCGCTTTGATATAGGTCTCTATCAACCGAAAATTACTGCTATATTCCAGATAATCGTCTTCTTTCAGAACAAAATTGTTATGTTCAAAATCTCCATGCATCTTAACGACTAATTTTTCATTATGGGTATAGGGCAAGTCTCTGTCCTGGCAGATAGTTTTATAAATATGTCCCCGATTCCTCATTTCCCGTTCCAGGAAATCCGTGTAATTTGTGGTGATTATTGTACTTACATTGAGGTCAACAATTTTCTTGTGAAGCTTGTTGATTGGGAGTTCCTCCTCGAAACGGAATATTTTCCGGCACAATTCCACATATTCCTTCTTTCCGCGGGAATTGTAATAAATCTGCGGAATCTTCAGAACGTCTGCATCATCAGGCTTGATATTCAGATGCATGCAAAATTCTTCAATCGCTCTCTTCCAGAGGGGAATGCCGGACGTGAAATCAACCCCTGCCCCCACAAACAGAACCAGCTTTTTGACCAAATATGCATTGTGTAAAATCTCAATGGATTCTTTGATAAAAGCACCTTTTTGTATCTTGTCAAAATGGATGTTATCGTTTGCTGTCATTTGAACTTCCTCCCAAAATATATTAAAAACTTCTCTTTTTATATTGTCTCTTCTGCCTATACTCTGTCAAGCCTATTTCGTTCACGATGGGGCTGTCAGATGTCTCAGGATTTTCGCGTAAAGGATGATTGAAAACATCTCGTGGTACCGGCGAGTGAAGCAAATGAAATGATAAGAGCTTTGTTTTGCAAGGTGTTTTTGTATGGAAATATAGGAGAAATTATGCTATGATAATGACAAAGATAAAAGAAAGTGAATGGAGCGTGAATTATTTGGATATACAAAATCTGGAGTATAAGCAATTGAAATGTGAATTATGTTCTTGTCTTGAATGGAGAGGAGAGAATAGGGCATATGTCTGTTTTGAAAAAAATTCATTTGAATTCCAAAGAAATCATGTGGTGTATAACATTGAGATTTCAGTGCGTAAAATAGAAAAGTGTATTGTGATAAAAAGCCAGGTGCCAGTTCAATTTGAGAGACTCTATTTGTATTTGGGGGATGTGCGAAGATACGAATATCTTTTTGATGGGGCATTTTATACTATGAGTAAATGTTTGGCTGATGGGAATGAGGTTACAGAAACTATTAAATCTGTAGAACTTGGATATTTTCAAAGTGCTCGGTCAAAGCATAAAATTCCATTAGAATTGAATGATAGGGAGTATAAGAAGTTTTTTTTGAAGTGGATAAAATTGCAGAATGAGTTTGGAATAATTAATCAGATGAATTTATTTGCAAGCTGCATCAATAGGCTTACCGCCGACGTGCGCATTTCAATGTTGATAGAATGTTATGAAGCCCTTGGTAAGACATTAGAAAAATTACATTTGTTAACAGTTATTCCAGAGCAAAACTCTTCTCGACAGGTTAATTGTCCAAATTGCGGATGTATCTATTCTATTTCGATAAGAGGTAAAAAAACGCTTGCTTGTTATGTATATGCTATTATTGAAAAATACGGAAAACCAATTTTCAATACAGAGTTTCGTAGACGTAAGAGTTTGATTGGACATATTATAAAGACAAGAAATAAGGTGTTTCATGTTAATGCTAAGCAAAGGAAGGTGCTAAAGGGCGGTCAGTGTGGGTTTTATGCTGTGAAACTCGATTGGTTGTTTCGCTATATAATCTGGATTTTGATGGGATATAATCAAGATAAACTTGATGATTTAGTTTCAAAGGAAGTAGTGAAATTTGAGAGTGAGTTTTCGCAGCTTATTTATTAGGCAGTGCTTACTTTTAAGGAAAGTATTATACTTGAAATGAAAGTAAAAAGAATTCCAGAATTTTATTATGAATAAGCATATTAACTGGGGGATGGCACCTAAAAGTGCTATATCCCCCCTTTGAAGTATAAAAAGTAACTGTAGACCATGTTGTGCCCATGTAAGGGAATTTCAGTAGTTTATGATTTTATTTCCAATTATGAGGATAAAACTGCTAGACGGTGGTAGAGGTTTTCCTTATGCCGCTGCTTTCGGGATGTCCTGTACAGGAAGCAGGACTGCATCCCTGCCGATCTCCATGGGCACCCACGCCCCGTCCCGCCAGATGCAGCCGGTTGCCTCATTGTAGAATCCGGCAGGCGGGGGCTGCATGCCGGGCGGGGTCTTTTTCATATACAGGCGTATGTGGCTTTCATAAAATGGGGCAAGCGCCAGGCTGATGCGGCCTTTCAGCTCGAGGGCCAGCCTGTCGACCTCGTCCATGTCCTGCCTCCGGAAAGCGGCCTCGGAGATCTGGCGCAGCAGGCCGGACTGGTCTATGGCATCCTGGATGATGGGCCTGGCTTCTTCCAGGAAGTCCTGGCGGATGCGCAGGTCTTCCAGGGTGGCCTGCTTGACATAGGCAGTGGCGGTGGCGCTGATGTTGTGCCGCAGCTCGTCAAAGGGCTTTTTGTATTTCGTCTTAAGCTCTTCCAGGGATACTACGGCCAGGTTGCGTCTCAGGGTGTCAAGGTGCCCTTCCAGTGCCGTGCGCAGTTCGTTCTTTTCCATAGGGGTTCCTCCTTCTATTGTTTCCAGGGTTACTCTGTAGCTGTGTTCAGGGGACGAAAGGGGACTTTTTGCGTCTGTTGGCGGCTCCGCGCCTGGAGAAAGTGGATCTGGGGCGGCGTTTCCGGAGCCGGACGCATTCTTCTTTTCTGCTTCTGTGGAGACGCTGCTGTTTTTTTCGGTGCTGCCGTCCTTTGGATGTTCTTCGTTTCGGGAATAGTGCCTGTCGTATACAGCCTCTTCGGCATTGTCATCCGGTGTCTTTCCATTCCCGCCAGAGGTATCCTTTTCGCTGCCGCTATCATAGGAGGCTCCGTTTTCGGTATCTTCTATGTCTGTGGCCTTTTCGGCATCTGCTTCCTTTCTGCCGGAAACCCTGCCGCGCCGGGCGGCCAGCGTGATCCCGTCTGCGCCGATGTCCTCGTCTTTGTCTTTCCGCTTCAGGTTCTGTTTTTTCCGGCATTTTTCCAGGGTGGCGGCATAGTCGTAGCCGAGGGCAGCCTGGAGCTTTCCGGCAAATTTGCGGAGCGTGTCTGAATGGTACTGGTACATGGCCCGTTGAAACCCCTCCAGCTTCCATTCCCCGCATACCGTGTCGAGTATGTTGGTGTAGTCCATGAGGGCATCTATGGTCTTTTTGATGTCTCCATAGCAGGTGTGCACTTCATGGTCTCCGTTCAGGTCGAAGTAGTTGATAGTGAATTCCTGCCGCAGGTATTCGTCCAGCTCCATGGATGTGGCGAGTACCGGCTCATAGATTTCCCTGGGGTATTCAGGGGCGCTGCCTGCCTGGGCTGTATTATTGTCCATCCGGGGCACCTCCTGTCTGCCGGGGCTGTGGTGCGCAGAGGCCGTTCAAAAGCGCATGGGCGCCAGCGCGGTACCCGATGCAGAAGGCACGCTCTATCTCCGCGTCATTCCGCCTGGATACGGCGGCCTGGTACTGCTCGAACAATTCCCGGGACTGGTCCAGGGCGGGCAGAAGGAGCCCTTCCGCCTGGGTGACGTCCGCATCAAACGGGGCGAGCTGCGCCCTGTTCCCGAAGACTTCCGTTTCATACATCCAGTACAGGAGGTCATGCAGGAAGTCCGGGTCTGCCATGCCGTCCATCTTTATGGCAGGGACAGGATCCGAAAAAGCCGTGTTGTCCGGCCTTATGGCAGGGGCAGGATTCGGGAGAGCCGTGCCGTCCGGCCTTATGGTTAGGGCAGGATTCGGAAAGGCTGTGCCGTCCGGTTTTGTGGCAGGGGCAGGCTTCGGAAAGGCCGTACTACCCGGTGTGGCAGGGGCAGGCTTCGAAAGGGCGGAAGCGATGTCCTGGAGTGCGCTGATCAGCTTCGGCAGCTGGCTGTTAAAAAAGATGCTGCCCATCTTTGTTTCATGGAAATTCATTCGTCTTGCCTCTCTTTCATGCTATTTTCTGTTCGCCCCACCGGATGCGGAGCACGCCGTTCTCGTCTTTCTCCTGCTTCATCAGGAGGGAGAGCAGGTCGAAGTCCACATCGAACTTCTCGTAGATCTCATCCAGGTCCACGTCCTGCCCTTTCATGAACAGGTTCAGCTTCTCCTTTGCCAGCACCATCTGCATCAGGTTGGACTCGATGCTGCCCGCATAGGTGAGGAAATAGATGTCCTTGTGCTGCGTGGAGGTGTAGCGGATGAAGCGGAAGTAGAACTGGCTCATGCCGGAGTTGTTGTAGTGGAGCTCCGGGATGATGACCTTGTTCACATATTCGAAATTCACGCTGGAGGGGAGGCTCTGCTGGGTGCAGAGCAGGATTCCGTTGCCGCTGTCTTTCAGCTCCTGGCGCAGGGCGCGCCTTCTGGCAAAGCTGGTGCTGTCCCCGGTTACGGTGAAAAGGGGGCGCTCCGGCAGGTATTCCCGGATTGCCTTTGCGTAGGAGTCCAGCACCACCTTGTGGCGCACCCCGATGGCGATTATCTCATTTTCCCATTCCGCCGCCATCTCCACCGCCGTCATGACCTTGACAGGGGTATCCCCGGTGTATTCCTGCAGGGTGTCTGGGGCCGCGCCGATCCGCAGGAGCAGGACGATCTGCTGGACCAGGCGCATCATGGCGTCTTTCCTGGAGTTCCCGGTGGAGGCGAAGTAGTTCTCCCGCATTTCATAGAACTGGCTGATGGCTTTCCGGTAGACCGCCTTTTCCTCCGGCGGGAACTGGAGCAGCACCTGGTGGATCCGCTTGATGTCCCTGCAGGCCACTTCCTCGAAGGTCCTCGTGATGACGGTCTTGTCCAGGAGACGGTTCAGCACCTCCGCATTGTAGATGTCCTGGGTGCGCTTCTCCATGCCGAAGACGGTGACCTTTTCCGGCAGGTGGGAGGCGGCGAACAGGGAGTAGCCTTTCCTGTAGGCGGGGATGGGCTGGCCGTAGAACGGGTTCACATCCCGTTTTGGCTCATCACCGTCATCGCCGTCCTTGTTCCTGCCGTGGCGGTAGATGAAGCGGTTCCAGGAGACCATGTTGACGGAGTTGTTGTAGAGCAGCTCCAGCTGTGGGGCAAACTCCGAGATGTTGTTCCGGGTGCTGGTGCCGGTGGTGAGCAGCTTCATCCGGCAGCGGCGGAAGCAGGAGAGCACGGCCTGGCTCCTGGCGCTGTTCGGATTGGAGATCTCATCGCTCTCGTCCAGAACCAGCTGGATGTTCCACTTAAGGCGCTTCAGGTAACTGCGGAGCAGCTTTTTATGGGCGCTGACCATGTTCAGGGTGAACAGGACAAAGCACCCGGGCTGGATGCGCCGTAAGTCTTTGGGCTTCTGGACGAAGAGGCAGGGCAGCCCATAGTTTTCCAGCACCACGTTCCAGTTGTTGCGGATGGAGATGGCGGAAGAGACCACCCAGGTGCTGTGTATGTTCTGGCGCTCCATGCGGTAGAGCCCGGCAGCGATCCCGGCCAGGGTCTTGCCGCTTCCCTGCTCCCACTGCAGGAGGGCGTAGCGCTTCTGGAGGATCAGGTTGATGTCGTGGAGCTGTATCTCATTGAGCCGGATCTCTTCCATCAGGGAGGCGTCCCAGAGGGTGAACCCGGAGAGCCATGCCCCGATTCCCGCATCTTCCTCCATCTCCGCAAAGGGGCGGCTCTGGCATTCGTACTCCCTGCGCTTTTTCCGGAGCAGGCGTTCATATCCCGGGAAGTCCCCCGGCCTGTTGTCCAGCACTGCCTGGCAGATGGGGACGGGGAGGTGGCTGCCGTCCTTCAGCTTCTTTCTTGCGGCGGCGCCGTAGGCCTTGTAGGCGAATTCATTGTCCCGCTTCACCAGGAAGAGGCCCTCCTTTTTGGGTTTCGGGACCTGTTTCTGAAGGGCACGGCGCAGGTAAGTGGTCACCTTTTTCTCTGTGAGCTGTACCCGGCACCATTCGTCAAAGTCCATGCCTTCGGGCTGGCGCTGGGTATAGAAGCGGTGGAGGTATTCGCAGCATTTGGCGTACAGCGGCCTGGTAGCTGGGTGCGCCTTGATCTGGTAGAGCAGCTTCTGGGACTGGTAGCGGAAATCCCCTTTGTCAGGGCGGGATTTTGCCAGTTCCAGCAGGATCTTTGCCTGGCTGTCCTCCAGTGACGATTTGGCATAGGCCAGCATCTCCCGGTGGATCTGGGCGGATACTGAGGGGATGTCAAAGCCTTTTGGCAGGATGCTGTCTTCCTCTGTGCGGTAGGGCTTTGGCTCCCATCTGGGAGCGCTGCTTTTCCGCTGCCAGAACTGCAGCTTTGTGGGGAAGCGGCTTACGCCCAGGGAGGAAAAGGCGTCCTCCGGGAGCAGGAGCTGTCCCAGGAAGCTGTAATCTGATTCCATTTCTCTTATCTGGCCCTTGTCGGTAAAGGAGTCCCCCAGGAAGGAGCGGGGGACGATGAGGGCCAGGATGCCCAGGGGCTTTAGGAGAGCCGCGGCCTTTATGCAGAAGTACATCTGGGATGGGAGCTCCCTGCCGCGCTCCGTCCGCCATTTCAGGTGGAAGGGCGGGTTGCCCACTATGTAGTCGAAGCGTGTCCCCGGGTTCCAGGAGCGGATGTCCCGGCATTCGATTGCAGCCTCCGGGTAGAGGAACCTTGCCACTTTTACGGCTTTCGGGTCGATGTCGCAGCCGTAGAGGTTGGACTCCGTGGGCATGAAGTTGAAGAAGTTCCCCATGCCGCAGGTCAGGTCTGCTATAAGGCTGCTCTCGGAGGGCTTCAGGCATTCCGCAACCAGCTCACAGAGGCGGTGCGGGGTAAAGAACTGGCCGTTCTCGATCTCCTTTTTCGCCTGGCTGAAGGCATTGTAGTTATCATAGTCCTCCCGGTTCAGCCCGTGGAGTCCGCCGTCCCCGGTATAGGCGTTGTAGATGTCCTCCGGGGTGATGGGGCAGTCCGGGGGGAAGCCGCTGTCTATCAGGTACAGGGATTTCTCGTTCAGGCCTTTCCGTTGGTCCTGGGGGATTCTCTCCCCGTGGTGGGAATATTTCAATCGGCATCCACTTCCTTTCTATACGATTTCCAATCTCCCTTTCCGGCGGCGGAAACGGTAGATGCTGTCGGTAAGGGGCTTTTGGGGGCCAGGGCAGCAGGCAGAATTTATCCTGTCTGCCATGTCCCGGAGGCTCTGGAGGTCTGTGCCTTTTTCAGCAGGGGCGGCTATGACCCGGTCCCTGCTGGAGGCGATGAGGTAGAGGTCTTTTTTCAGCCTTCCGGATAGCTTTCTTAAATAATAAGGGTAGAGCAGCACTGTGGCTCCATTGGTGCCGTTTTTGGACGTCAGTACCCACAGGACGCTGCAGCCGGTCCCTGTGTCCGGTCCTGCAGGCGGGCTGGGAGTGTAGGGCGTCATACGGAATCCTTTGAATTCCGTATGCAGCTCAGCGGAATCCTGCAGCTCTTCAGCGCTGATGGAAAGCTCCTCGCAGAGGGCGTTGTCCACAATGATGTACTCGTCCCTGGACCTGCTGATGTCAACCGGGACAGTATAGACTGCAGAAAGGTCGAGCAGTTTTCTGTGGGGGAGATGGGAGAGATGTGGGGATTCCTTCTGCGTATTGACAAGCCGGTATGTCACTGTGTCCAGGACATAACTGTAGTCAATATGTGGGATGCACCGGGTGTACTGGCTGATATCGTTAATTCTGTTGTACAGGTCCATGAATTCAGCGGCCGCATCCTCCGGTTCCGACAGCCCGCATTCCATGGGGCTCAGCAGGTGGTCGATTCGGATTGCCGGGCATATGCTTTCTGAAGGCGTGCGGATGGCGACACTTGGGATGGGGCAGCCGCCGGGGGCGATGATTTCGTAGGGCTGGACTTCATAGTCGGCCCCGTACTGTTCGGAGACAGCTTTTTTGATTTCTCCTATTAATTTTTCACGCATATTTTTTCATTCTCCAATCTTGTATCAAAACGCAGATTTTCTGGACAGGCATGCCATACATACATGACCCGGAAACGTGTCTGGAAGGTGGACAGTTCTCAGCTGTCCGGTCAGCAGGGCGGCACGGTGCCCAGGTATTCCTCCGCAAATTTTCTGGCATGCTCCTCCGTGTGGAACCTGATGTCTGCCCGGTGGTTCTTGTACAGTTTCATGGACTGGACTTTCACGCAGCCGGCAAATTCGGTGGGGCTGTCATCCGGGGCGCCTTTCCGGATGGCCTGCTCCAGGCTGCCGGGGATGTTGGAGAAGCCTTCCGCCTCGAAATGGGCGATTCCCTTTAAGATGTCTATGGCCTGTTGGTGGATCTCCCAGGAGCCATAGTTTCGGTAGTGGCTCCGGTAGCTGCAGGCGTAGTCAAGCTGCAGGACGGCTTTTTTCAGGGTGTATCTTGCCCTGTTGCCGGTGCTGTCCCAGGCTGCCCGGCGGCACTTTCCTTTCAGGTCAGAGACGGCTGCCTCCGCCAGTTCCCGGCCGCTGGTCTGTAGGAAAAGCTGCTCCAAGACTTCTGTGTAATGGAGCGCCAGGCTGTCCAGGGCTGCGGCGTATTCTTCTGCCTGCTGTCTGTAGTCCTGCGCAAAGCGGCAGGAGGGCTCATGCGGGAGGAGGTTCTCCTTTATGGCCTTGGCATGGATGGTGAGGTGGTAGGCGCTGTTGAAATAGGCGACGAGCTTATTGATGAAGGTGGGATGGAGGGAGCGGCGCTGCTCCCTGATGTTGTCTTCGGAGAGGTACAGCTTACTGTGTGCGGTGAGATAGGACTCGGATGAAGCGTCAGCGGGAGCCAGCGCTTCCTGCTGCTGGCGCTGCATGTCCTCCCAGAGGAATTCCAGCTCCTGTAGGGACTCCCTGGCGGCGTCATAGGCGGCCTGGTGCGCCTGGCAGAAGGTGCGGTCGGCTTCCGAGATGCGGGCATCCGGCCTGATCTCTATGGATGCGAATTTTGTGAGCAGATCCATTTATCCTCCTTTCTGTGGGTGCCTGTTGTGGCGATTGGTGTTCTTTCATCATGATAGATTGGACAGGGCCTGTAACCTGCGGATGGGCAGGCATGAGAGATGCGGTTCTTTACGGGCAGTGGAGGGCGTATCAGGTATGGACTGCCTGGGGCAGGGCATGCCGCCTGGAAGAGGCGGCGCCCTGTATCTGCCCGGAATGGTGGGGGCTCATGCAACTATGATCTCCCCGGTATCCCTTTTGTAGAGATAGATGCTGTTGGAGAGGAATTCGGAGATGCCGGTGAAATGCTCATTTGTGGAGCGGATTGTATCCCGGTAGGATTCCGGATTTTCTCCCTCTTTCAGCGGGACCAGCACCATCTGGTGGATGGAGTCGGGGAGGAGCAGGATGTCGCTCCCCATGAGCAGGGAGAAGCCTTTCAGCGCATCCCTGTAGCGGATGGCAGCAGCCCCGTATACATGGTGCGAATTGGTCAGCACGTACATCTGGGAGGGATGCCCGGGGAAAGGATTTCCCGGGACAAGGTCCGGCATGTAGGAGACCTGCAGGGGGTAGAGCAGCGGGGTGTTCGCTTCCGCGATGGGGAACAGCTCCTCTGCCGTAATGCCCCACATGTCAAGGTGGCTGTTGAAGACGGTGATGGTTCCCGGGGCGTTCTCAAGGCCGGATTTCATGCCGAACACGACTGCAAGGTCCAGGTACCTGAAATGGGGTATCTGGGACAGGAGCTCCTGGTTGGCGTCATAATTGATGAGGAAATAGAATACTGTCTCCCTGGCCTGGTCGAAATGTCTGACCCATTCCATGTCCACAGGCTTCTTTGGCCTATCCCGCCGGTATATGCTGATGACGGTGTTCAGTACGGCATCCATGCTGCCGTTTTTCTGGAAATCCTTGAACAGCTCCTCCAGATAGATGACAGGGCTGAGGCTGTTTTCGGATTCCACGATTACGATTCCGTAACGGCGGACGTTGTTGAGCTTCAGTGATTCTTTGAGCTGGACTTCCCTGTTCAAGGAAACGGCCAGGGCGGTCTGGATTTTTTCTGCGAATTCCCTGATATTCATGTGTCCCTCCTGAAAAAAGCAGGACGGGCTGTCTGCCTGTCCTGCCGGAAACAAGTGCGGTCTTGCCGCTGTCGGTTGTTACATGGTAAGGCTGTTGTGGGAGCCTTGATGAAAAACTGTGGTATGCCATTAAGTGCTGTCATAAGCTGCCGCAGAAAGATTGAATAAGCTACTGTGGGCGCACAGCACTACCATGGGATGCTGCTGTCAGGCGCATGCCGCCGGTTCCAGAGGGAACTGGCAGATGACGGCCGCCGGGTAGGGGGAGAGAAAAAGGTGATAATGGGTATTCTCTGTCTCGAAGCGGATGCTGTCAACTGACACTTCATGGATTGCCTTTACCGTTGAGGTGCGGTAGATGTCGCCATTGGCCTTGAACACGGCGCACTGTCCGGTGACAAGGGGGCAGAGGAGATTGCCGTAGAGTTCGAGTGACTTTTTGTTTTCTTTCTGGGATTTCATTCTTTTGATGCTCCTTTCTTTGGATAAATTGGTTTCGTTGTTGGGAAAAACGCCTATAATCCATAAGGTGCTATTCACGGCAAAGTTCTGTAAGGATACAGCGAACTTCTTCCAACAGCATTCTGATACGCTTTGTGGAAGTGTTCTGGTGTGTGGCTATATCCTGGAGATTGTAGCCATGGGATCTCATCTGCACGATTTCCATCTGCTGTTGGGAGACGCGCTTTGCGAGGTCGTGCAGGAGAAGTTCAGCTTCTAACTGTGTCATTAAATCTTTATATCTGGCAGAATTTTCTCTTAGAGTCAAATTGTCTTCTCCCGATTCAGTATAGAGGCTAAGAATTTTGGCTGTATGCTTTTGGCCACATCTCACTCTGTTATAGTTACGCAATGCACCCAACATTCCTTTCCAGGCAACAGTGCCAAAAGAATATTCTTGTAATTGTGAATCAGAAAAGTAGCGGCGAATAGCCCGAAGGTATCCGATTGCAACAACATCATAATATTCATCTTCCAATAAATGGTTTTCATTAAGAAACTTATAAATCAAGTCATGGTTCTCGGCTGCAAAAATCTTTTGTTCGGGTGTCAACGGTATTTCGCATTTCATAACATTTCCCTCCTAAAATAAAGCAAAGGACCTCCCGGTAAAAATCAGGAAGTCCCTTGCAGGTTTGATATACGGCATTATGCCGTAAAATAGTTAGTTGCAATTATCACGCAGGAAGCGCTTCGCAGTCCCCGTAAATGGGCTGTCCATAGTAGGTCTGTCCAGATGCATCCGCAGCAGGCGCAGTGCCCATGTCGGCGGCATCATTGGAAACATAGCCATAGACATTGCCATCGGGCTGGGGTTCAGCTGTTTCAGCACGCTGCTGGAGCATGTTCCTGATCTGTTCCTTGAAGCTGTTGGCATAGTCCCTGACCTGTGCCAGTTCCTCTCCGGAGAGGTCTGACAGGAGACGGAAAGTGGCGACACTGTAATCGTCCTTGCCGTTGTTCATCTTCTTAAGGCCGATTTCCACCAGGCTGCCATAGGTCGCACGCCTGCGGAAGCCAAAGGTCTGGCTGATAAATTGGCGGAAAGGCTTCAGGCTGGTGGGCGGCAGGTTGAGCTGCAGGGGGATGAACTCGCCGCTGCGGAGGAAATAGAGTGTCCGCATGTTCTTGCATGCTTTCCCTTTTCCTTCCGTGGCAGAGCCGAACACGTTCATGGCGCAGCTGGCGCAGGCACCGCCGGGGGTGCCGACACCCAGCCTTCCATCGGTGGAAGAGCAGAGTGGCGTGGCATTTTCATCATAATCGCTGCCCTCAGGCCAGTAGGCATTGTTGGGGTGGTTGAAGAGGATGATCCCGGTGAGCGTCTTTGCATAGTCCGGGTTGTCCGGGTCGCCGGTGGGGATCTCGTACTGCAGCGCGCCTCCGGAAGGGATCTTCACCTTGGGGAAGTTCATCTGCATGCCGTTCATGTCTTCCGCCAGCTCTTCTGCGGTGAACTCGCTGTCCATCATAGCTGTGGGGAGCAGGAACTGCTGCTGTTCTGTGGGGTTGGTGTTCTGGTTGTAATCCATTTGGTGTCCTCCTTTTTATGGGGGAACGGGCATCCCATAACCGCATGCCGTATAGACATTTTATTCCGGCTGGAAGCCTGTTCCCTGAATGTGTGGTTTCTTATTGTCATAATGACGTTGCGGCGGAAAATGGTGGGAGCCTGCATGGGTTTTCCGCTTCCAGGGACCTGTCATGCTGCCGGCTGGTTGATCCTGCGCCATGTCCCTGCGGGCATAGAGAGGATGTCATAGCCGATGCTTTCCAGCTCGGTGGCGCGGTCATAGTTCTCCACGTCCTGGCTGTAGCGGGTGACGGCATTGGAGAGGCCGTACAGGCTTAAGTCTTTCCCCTCAATCAGGTGCTGCAGGACTCCCTTTTCCTCGCTTTCGGTGATGTGGAACTCCCTGCTTGCCATCCTGACGGTGCCGGGTATGTCGCTGGTGGTCATCTCCGCTTTGGCGGCGGCCTTCATGAGGTCAACCACCCGGGCGAAGCGCGCCTCCTCCACGGCTGCCCTGACGGTGTCCTGGAGCTTCATCAGGAATGCCCTGTCGTCTGCCTCCAGCGTCCTGTCGGAGTAGAGGCGGTAGGCCTCCTCCAGCTTGTTCACCCGCCCCACATGGTTGCGGCGTGTCTGGGCGTCATTGACAATCATGCCGTTGCTGCAGACCAGGCGGTATACCAGGGGCTGCACGCTGACGGCTCCGGTGCCCACCTCGCTGTTGGAGATGATCATGCCTGCCTGCACGATGTCGCCTGGGGAGACCTCCGCCTCCAGGCGTGTGTTGACCACTTTCAGGTACATCATGCTGTCCGTGACCTGGCAGCTCTCGAACCGCGCGTCCTGCATCTGCCCGATGATGGGCAGGACTGCGGAGGCGATCTCGAAGTTGTCCAGGCGGCGGTAACGGTCGCTTAAGAACGCCCTTGCAGTTCCGCCCATGGTGCGCACCATCCGCCGGGAGGGGGACCTGCGGAGCCATGTGTTCACGTTCTGCGCCAAGAGCTTCGGGTCTTCCTCCAGCATCCGGTCATAGTAGGAGGCCGGGATGCGCAGGTGGGCGCCCAGCTGCCGGTGGGCGATGGTGTTGACCTGCATGGGCTCCACGGGCTCGTCCTTCCCGTCGAAGATGTGGAGGTATACCTGCCCGCTGTGGGGCTCCATCTGCAGGTTCCTGGTATCTACCAGGTAGTCCGCTTTCAGGCTGCGCTGCCTTGTGATCTCGGCAGCCATTTCTTCCAGTGATAATCCTGTCTTCATTCTGCATCACTTCCTTTCTTGCTGTGTCTGTTACCAGCAGATGCGGATGCCGCCGGGGGTTGCCTCTGCGGTCAGGCCGTTGCTTTCCAGCACCTCCACCAGACGGTTCCAGTAGATTCTTTCAGGGAAGCCTGGGAGGCGTTCCTTTGGGACTTCCTGCTGGCCCTCTTCCACGCAGGCATCGCCGTTCTCGTGGAGGGTCAGGCAGCTGTACCCGCGGGAGTCGAGGTCGGTCACCAATGCTTCCAGAACGGCACGCCCCTGGATCTCATACCAGACCTGGGGGTCTATGGGCTGCCTGCCAGAAGGTGCCTGCCCTTCCGGCGGGGCGCTGTCCCCGGCATCTGCCAAGGGGACGATCCTGACCATGCTGCAGGCGATGTTGGCCTGCTGGTCGAGGGTGATGTCCGCATGGTCGAAATCGGGGACGCCGAAGACACGGATGCGTCCTGTGCCACCGGACAGCGCCAGCTTTTCCGGCCTTTTTTCTTCCCATTCCCATGTGATGCCGGGGTAAGCCGAACGGAGATAGGCGGAGATCCGGTGGTTCACATGGCGCAGCAGAAGATTCTCTGCGGATGCGCTGTCAGGTTCCTGCATCCATGCTGAAATATCCGGCCCGTCATCGGCAGGGCGCCTTTTGTGGCGGTGCCTGCGTTTTCTGCGGCGGTTTGCCTTATGGATGCGGGGAGGCATGTGGGCTGCCAGGAGCCGGAGCCCCCAGACTGCGAACACTCCTACGAGGAGCCATGTCTGCCACGGCCCCCTCACAAGCGCCAGTATGGCGATTACGGCACCTATGAGGATGCCAGTGCTGCCCGGGCGGGCTTTGTCACTTTTCATTGTTCTTACCATCCTTTCTTTTTGCTTCTCCACTGGGGATATGCCCTGTCCAGGGGCAGCCATAAGCGGAGGCATTTGTTGCTGCAGTTTTCTGTAATCCTGTCTCCACACACAAAAAGAACCGCACCGGTCTTTCAGGGTCATTCTGAAAACCGATACGGTTCCTGTGTAATGGGGCTGTAGGGCGGCATTGGAATTTTCCGGTCATGGCATCCCCTGCATGGGGACGGCATTCCGGCATTCCAGTGAAGCCGCTTTTTCAGCTTGTGAAATCTGTCTTTCTGCTCCTTTCTGCCAATGGCGGTGTTATTTATTAAAAAAGTGCCAGCAGACGCTGCCTCAAAATGGGCAGACTGATGCTACTGGCACTGGAGTACAAACTTGACAGCGTGTGCAATGCGGAAAGGCTTCCGCGGTACAGGAGATGCTCCTGTAATCCCATAGGGATACGCACAAAAATCAATTACAAGGACAGTATAACACTATATGTTGTGGGTGTCAATACGATTATACTATATATAGTAAAAAGAAGAAAGCAGAATAAGGCTGCAGGCATGGCATCTGCCATTTACACAGTCTTGTTGACAATACCAGCTGATCAAGGACCACCATTTCTCTACGGGTACCCTGGACGCTTTAAGAAAAAACAGGAGCGTCACCGTTAACACGATTGCGGCCCTGTGCATGATACTGGACTGCACTCACAATGATATCATAAAGGAATACCGTCCGCGGTGCAGCAGGCTGATAGAGAAAGAGCAAATCGATGAATTATATAGATGCATAGAGCGGTGGGAAAGGGAAGAATAATGGACAGGGAGAAGGATCCCTGTCCATAGCGTGTAAAATTTTGGGATTTATATTCTTTCAAGGATAATCTGATGGCGGAGATACAGGTTTGCTATGGCGAGGATTACCGCCTTACTGCTGCGGAAAGTGCAGGCTGTGAAAGGAAGGTTGTCGCTGGTGGTGTAGTCGTCGTCATAGAGGGAGTCCATGATGCTCTCATCGCTGGGTAGGCTGCGGATATTCTTCTCGAAGCATTTGATGATTTCCGCAGTGGAGAGCAGAGCCTGCCTGGCGAGCCCCATGATCTGCTTTTCATTTTCCGTGCGCCGGTCTCTTCGGAAGAGCTTCCTGGCGGCGGAGAGGGGCGTATGGTGGCACAGGGAAAATTTCAGGAAGGCGCATGCCCGCTGCAATATGGAGCTTTCTGTAGGCAGGACATACAGGGCGGCAAGCAGGTCATAGAGTGCATCGTATTCTGTTTCGCCGGTGCCGCAGACGATTAGGCCGCGCATCAGGAGGCGCTGGATGCATGTCTCCAGTGGGCGTTCTGCGGAAAAGGCGGATCTGGAGATGGTCTTCTCATACAGGGGGGCAATCTCCTCCCTGCGGGCAATCCGCCAGTTCAGGCTCGTCCAGAGGGCCATTTCCTGCAGGTCGGCCATGTATTCGTTCCCGCCTAACAGGATGACGGGATAAGTCTGGCCTTTGTGGTCTGTCCTGCGCTCAAAGTGTCCGATGGCAGTGTACAGTGATTTTCTCTTCATAGGGTACCTCCTGGTCTTATGGTGTATGTATGGTTGAAAGGTTACTGGTGTTTTTGCCGCCGTTTTCCATAATTTGCTACTGGCTGAAAAGCCATCCGTTCAGTACAGTAATCCGGATAGGAAGGATGGGCTGTCCCGGAGCTTCTGCGCTGCCCTGGAGATCCATGCCCCTACATGGGACGGCGGGGCATGGTAGCGGGCTGCAATCTCCGAGGTGGCATATCCCTGGGCTTTCAGGGCAAGGGCCTCTGTGCCGAGTTTTGACACGCCGCTGAAGTCCTTTGAAGCGGCGGCAAGCAGTTCCAGTGTCTCCATGGTGTCTGCCCGAGAAGTAAAGGCATCAGGCCGGTACCCGGCAGGGCCGCCGTTTTGTAGTTCCCCGTTTTCAGCTTCTGTGAGCCTGACGAAATGTTTCTGCCCTGCATACATCTTCCGGCAGTAGGAGAGGAGGCCGTTTCGGACGACCTTTTTGGCATAGGTGGGGAATTTTGCCAGCCCGGCGTTATAGGAAACGGCGGCATGGCAGAGCCAGAGGCATCCCTCCTGGTACAGGTCGTCATACTCGAAGCCGTAGACGCTTTCGTTTACGGAGATGTCCTGTCTGATGACCCAATAGACAATGGAGAGATGGTTTTCCACAAGTTTTTTCTGTTCAGGAGTTAAACGGATTTTCTTCTTCATAGGTAATCACCTCGCATTCATGTTGCCAGTTTTCGGTTTGGGCTGGCAGGTGTCCGGCACAGGGAGATGACCTGGTCGCACATCTGGCTGGTGAATATGCCGATGTGGGCGTGGTCTGCATCAAGCCCGAGCCTGGCCTGGAGCCATAGGTATGCCGCCCATTTGTCCATGTGCCGCTCTTTCTGCAGCCTTTGGAGGGCGCGGTGGGCGAGGATTCGCTTGTGGCGGAGTTCACTGTTCGCCAGGGTTCCCATGGGCCTGCGGTCTTTCTTGTGGGCGCTCACATAGGCATCGCAGGAGGGCCAGTTGGAGCATAGGTAGAGATAGCTTTTGGGGTCGATTGTGTCGGTTCCATAGACCGTGCTTGCGGGTCTGCAGACTACAGGGGCGCCGCAGTAAGGGCAGTGGATGCTGTAGGTTCTTTTGTTTTTCATTGGTCACCTCCGTGATGTGTCGCATGGGGCGGGTTATTGGGTTGGATGGTTTCAGCAGGGGCAGCTGGGTGAAGCAGCTCCGCACAGCTGCTTTAGGGAGCAGCTTTCCGGAGAGGCGGTATGCCATTCTACATACTGGGCATAGGCAGCCTCAAACGTATGCTTGTTTAGGGTAATGCAGCATTCTTCCGGGTCTATGGGTTCACCGGAAATCTTCTGTAGAGTTTGCACAGGCATAAAGATTGGTGAGCCATCTGCGTCTATTGCCATCAGGATACCTTCGCAGGGCATCAGGTTTCCATGGGGGCAGAGTAGGGAGTTGCATTTTATATGTATGGCATTGTGCCAGTTGCCTTTTGTTGCTTTAAGAAAAGTATAGGACATACATTTTTTCTGGCTCAATTTTTACCTCCATTTGAATGAGTAAAAGAAGTATAAAGGTCTTCCCAAAATTCCTTATATATACATTACTGTAAAATTTGAAACAGATTTGCCCAATATAGGGAATATTTAATAGAATTTTTATAAAACGCTAAAATGGAGCCAGCTATAAACATACACTGACTCCATTTTAACGGCAGATAGATTAACCGAACAGCCTTGTAATCTCCTGTGTGATTCTGGGAATAACAGTGCCGTTGAAGATAGCGGTCAGGGCGGCCAGCAGCAGTGCACCCAGAACTACGGCGATGATGATCTTCACGGCATCGGAGATGTAGAAGTCGCCGCGCTGGTTGGAGATTACCTGGTGGGTCTTGCGGATTGCATTGTCGAATCTGTTGCGGATTACGTTGTTGAATCTCTTCATGGGATACCTCCTGAAATTTCAATATTTTGTTTTTGGTTCTTTGCATGGCAGCCGTGCCTGTCCGGGAGCCAGATGCCTTTTGCAGCCAGGGCAAGTTATTGTTTTCCCTCTGTGGCACTGGCAGAAGACAGGACGGTGCAGCCATGTCTATGTAAAAGAGTCCCTTGGTGAAGGGGCTGGATTACCCTTAAGTGCTTCATATTCCCTGTTATCCAAAGAACACGTCCAGGGAATTTATGACTTCGGTACACAGCACAACCAGATAGATAATCATGATGCACACAAGCATCATCATGGAGTAGCGCTGTATCTTCCGGGGGCGCTTTGCAGCTTCCTTCTTCAGGTTGTTCTGCTCGATCTGCCGCATGTCGAAGCAGATCATCTTGAAGTACATCCGCTGGTCGTCCCCCCGGAGGACGCCGATCAGCCCGCGCACCACATCGGAGAGCATGGGGCTGCCGATGCGGGTCTCGAAGCGGAGCAGGGCATTCTCGTAGTTGCCCGTCTTCATGTCCGCTATGGTCTGGTCAAGCTCGGCGGCGAAGTCCCTGCCCGCCACCCTGCGGTAGGAGGTGAGCATCTTCAGCACGTCCCGGTCGTTCTCCAGGTTCTGCCCGATGGACAGGGCAAAGCGGGGGATCTCCGCCTCGATGAGCTTCCTGCGCTTCCTGACGAAATCGAAGGCTGCGTAATAGGTTGAGAACCACAGCGCCACCGCAAGGCCCACCAGGACGGGGGACAGGAGCGGCATGAGGAATGCCATGGGGATGGCGCACAGCCCTACGGCCGCCGCTGTCACCCATGCCCGGGCGGTATATGCCTCCGGGGTCAGCTCCAGCCCTGCTATGGCAAGGGCTGTCTGCAGGCGGTTGCGCTTCAGCCTGTCCAGCCGCAGGAACGGTGCCAGCAATACTGCGATTTTGGTAATGTATACATCCAGCAGCTTTTCCTTTTTGGAAGACTGCTGTTTCCTTGCCAGCATCATCATTTTTGATGTCCTGCCAGTAGGGATGTCCACGAAGGCGCAGGACAGGTTGTAGGCGGCAATGCCCAGGAATATAATGGAGGCCAGTGCAAGCAGGATCATACAGGGTCACCTCCGTACTCGATGGGCTTGCTCAGCTTCATGATCTGGGCAAGGGAGAACAGCAGGATGGCCGCACAGACCGCCAGGGCGACCTTGCCGGGCGTTGTATATACCAGGGTATGGAACCAGTCCCTGTTCAGGAAATACAGCAGGGGCACGTTGCCGATGACCAGGAACATCATGGTGACGGCCTCCCTCCGGGGCCCCTGCATCATGGCCTCCAGCTCCGACTGCACGATGCGGACGTCCGAGAACTTCTGGACGATGGTGGGCAGGGTGTCCTTCATGGAGCGGTCTGACTGGCACTGTATCAGGATGCCGGCCCATTCGTGGAAGATCTGGTTGGGTATCTTCATCTTCAGGGAGTTGATGGTGCTGGTGGTGTTGGCGTTGATCAGCTCGCTCTCCAGGACAAATGCCTGGAATGTGGCCTTTACCGGCTCGTTTATGTAGGGCAGGTTCTCCCTGACGGAGCGCAGCAGGTCCTCCGTGCGCAGGTAGGAGGTGGTGATGACGGAGATGGCGGTCTCCAGCTCCTCGTTCAGGTGCTTCTTATAGCTTGCCGCCGTGCTGCGCAGGTACCAGACGGGCAGCAGGGAGAAGCCCAGGCCCAGGATGGGCACCATGTACACGTTGTTGATGAGTAAAGCCAGCACGGCGCCAACGGCGAAGAGCAGAAGGGTGAGCCTTGTGACGGCCTCATAGCGGTCTTCCCGCCCCATGTCCTTTAGAATCTGCCGTATCTCATAGTCCTGGGTGAAGAAGCCCCTGGCAGGCTTTCCCGTGAGGACGTCCAGCTCGTCAGTGAGGGTGGGGACTTTCCGCCGAATGCTGAAGATGGCATCGGTGAAGTCCCTGGGCCTTACGCCGAAAAGCGCCAGTAGCCCGGTGCTTAAAAGGGCAAAGCAGATGAAATAGATCCAGCGCATTTGGTTCAGCCTCCTTTCTTTTCATGGCTTTCGTTTAGGGTGTGTTTATTTCCGGATGGTCCGGGTGTATCTGTTCCTGTGGCAGTATCTGCTTCGGGTATGGCAGGTTCCGTCCCTGCGGGCGGTTTCATATCAGGCAGTTTTTCTTCTGCAAGGTGTACTTTGCCGCCGATTCTTCTGACAGTCCCGGTTTTGGCATTGCCAGCCCTGGCAGGGGCAGGCTTTTCGGGAATATATTTTTCAGAGATATATTCTGCCAGCTTTGCTTCGGTGGAGATTCTGCCGTTGGGTTCTGCTTTTGTGGAGGTAATGCTGTCGGATTCTGCTTTTGCGTAGGCCATGCCGATGGATTCTGTGTTGGCGGCGCTTATGCTGTCGGTGCCTGCTTCTGTAGCCATGGCGTTGGAGGGTTCTCCATTATTGGGAGCCACAGCTTTGGGCTTCTTTCCGGCAGGCTTCTGGGCTGATGCCGTTTTAGGGGCAGCTTTTTGCCCCAAAGGCTCTGCCTGGAGGGGTGCGGTTTCCTGCCCCACATGCTCCGCCTGAAGCTTTTCGGTTTTTTGTGCCAAAGGCTCTGTCTGATAGGGTGAAGCTTCTTGCCTGGCATGTTCTTTTCGGAGGGATGCGGCTTCTTGCCCGGTAGGCTCTGTCTGGAGGGATGCAGCTTTCTGCCCGGTTGTATCTGGCCGGAGGAATTCCTCCAGCTCCCTATGTGGGATGCCGTTGTCCAGGAACCGTTTCCGGAGGGCTTCGGATATGGTTCCCGCTTTCTGGTGGTGTCCCAGTACCCGGGCATTGCCGTCACTGTCGGTCACGTTGTCCTCCACATGGTACTTGTACAGGGAGCGGTAAAGCAGCTTCCCGTCAATATAGTCCTCCCCCTCGATGATCTCCATGATCTTCCGGGAGCGGTCTTCCAGCTGTTTGGTGAACACCACCACCGGGTAGGCCTCCACCATGATCTGCATGAGGATGGAGTCGTCCATGGCGTACCTGCGCTTTGCCAGGGTCATCATCCTGCGGTAGGTGCTCTCGCAGGAGTTGGAGTGGATGGTGGTGCAGACCGTGTGGCCGGTGCGGGAGCTTTCCGCCGCCGACAGGCTCTCCGCTGCGGAGCGCATCTCCCCCACGCCTATGACGTCCGGGTGCTTGCGCAGCACACGCTCCAAAAGGAAGTCCTGGTCGATGTCCATGGCAGGGTTCTCGTGGGGGCGGGTGAGCAGGTGTACTACAGAGTTCAAAATATTCCCGTTTTCGTCCCGCTTTACAAGGTCGAATTCCCGGCTGCCCTCCTCTATGGTGATGAGGCGGCGGTTGTCGGGGACGTTGGACAGGAGCCACGCCATGATGGTGGTCTTGCCGGATCCGGTGGAGCCTGCGATGCACACCGATACTCCGTAGCGGATGCAGGCGGTGAGGAAGTGGAGCATCTCCGCCGTGGCGCTGCCGGACTCCAGGAGCTTTTCCGCGGATACGGTCTGCTGGTTCACGATACGGATGGAGGCGTTCACTCCCACGTCCGCGTCCACGATGGGGGTCTTGTCCACGGAGATGCGGATGTTCCGGTCGAGGAACCCGATTACCGAGGGCATGGTGTCGTCAATGACCATGCCGCAGGCGTTCAGCATGCGCCTTACCACGTCTATGGCGTGTTGGGGGGAGGAGAACCTTTCGGGTATCTTGATGCTGCGCCCGCTGTTCATGATGACCTCTATGTCGTTGTAGGCATTGATGTTTACCTCCTCCACGTCAGGGGCGTAGATCCATTTCTTCAAAAAGGAGTACCCCGCCATGTCCTCATAGAGCTTGGCGCAAAGCTCCTCTGTGGTGAATCCCTGCAGGGAGATCCTGTGCCTGACAAGGTACTGCACCATCAGCTCTTTCAGGACGGAGGAGGCGCGTTCCGTGTCTCCGTCCCCGGTGCCCGCTATGGTGGAGGCATGGTTCTCGGAGAAATAGCGCTGTACGTCCTCCAGGATCTGGTCGTAGGTCATGCTGCTGTCCTCTGCCGGTGCAAAGAAGATGTCGTTCAGGTTGTTCATGGCTCGTCTGTGTCCTCCTCCCAGTCTTCGTATCCGGAACCAGCAGGGATGTTGCCGTAGCAGTCGCTTTCCGTTCCCCGGTCCTGTCCTGCCGCCTGCTGGTTGCGGTATTGGTGGCTGCTGTATCTGGCGGTCTTGTCTTCATGGGGCGGCTTCCGGCTCCTTTTTCGCTTATGGAAAAAAGATTTGTTGTCATCATTGCAAAAGTCTTCCGGTGTGCTGCCGTCTCTGTATGCAGCCGGGCTGTCCGGATAGCTATTGTCGCCGCCATAAGTGTCTGGGCTGTCCGAATAGCTGCTGTAGGCTCTGTATCTGTCCGGGTCTTCTGCATAGGGGGTGGTACTGTCTGGATTCAAATATTCCTCTGGCAGTCTGTCCCCGTCTTCCTGCCAGTCCTGCTCCCGTTCCGCAGCCTCCATCTGCTCCAGTGCGTCAAGTACCCTGTTCAGGGATGCGGTATACTTGGAGTTGCAGTATTTCACCGCCTGGAACATGCCTCCCTCGGTGGCGCAGCGGTCTATCTCCTTGCCGTAGGGCAGCAGGCCGTCAAAGCCGCCGATGATGTAGCCCATCTCGTCGAAGGCATGGAAGGGGCGTGCCATGCCGGCGAAGGTCATGTGCCGGTCATAGTGGAAGCGCCCGTCCGCAAGCAGTGGCTGGTGGGCTTTCAGGTAGTTGATGCCCTTCAGGTCGGGGGTCAGGATGCGGATGACCAGGTCGCCGGACTCGATGGCGGCGGGGGTGAACACGTTGGTCATGGCGGGGCTGCAGTCCAGTATCAGGTAGTCCACCAGGCTCCCGGCGGCGGATATGAGCTGCAGCGCCATCCGGTAGTCGGTATCCGGGTAGCTTAAGGGGTTCTCCCCGGCGCTGTACCCCATCAGGCCGATGAAGGGGTAGTTCTTCAGCACCGTCACATGGCTTGCTATCAGGGACGTGTCTATCTCCACGCTGCTTAAGACCTGTCCTATGGAGGATTCCGCTCCTGTGGACTGCTCCGGGAGCCACACCGGGAGCATGGGGGTGCCGGGGTCGGCATTGATGATGATGGCTTTCTGCCTGTCGCGGGTCAGCGCCTTGGCGAGGATGCAGCAGAACATGGACTTGCCGCTGCCGGGGCTGCCCCAGACTGTGATTGTTTTGGACATGGGATGGATCCCTCCTTTCTGTCTTTTAACTTTTCTAGGCGATTGCGAAACGCCAGAATCCCGCATAAATACGGGATATTTTTTGTTATAAAATAAAACAACTCCTCACTGATA
>Ga0137308_100115_pt1 | contig 144380 bp, 133 predicted proteins | sample Inofrocosms_June_FD_97181 | JGI IMG/M metagenome (GOLD analysis project Ga0137308, IMG submission 97181) | Mouse cecal microbial communities from Vienna, Austria - N-Acetylneuraminic and N-Acetylglucosamine D2O microcosms_June | ecosystem: Host-associated > Mammals > Digestive system > Large... | reverse complement strand
AGCTTACAGTATGCGGTGGAGGCTGTGTTTGCTACGCTGTTTGGCCCCATTGCAGGCGTTGTCATCGGTTTTATCGGCCATACGCTGATTGACGCGACGAGCTACGGCCCCTGGTGGAGCTGGATTATCGCCTCTGCATTCGTAGGTCTGGTGATCGGTCTTGTGACCATGAAACTGAACGTGGAAGAAGGGATCGACAGCAAGAAGCTGATCCGCTTTAATGTGGCGCATATCATTGCACATGTTCTGGCGTGGGGGCTGGTGGCGCCCGTTCTGGATATTCTGATTTACGCGGAGCCGGTTGAGAAACTGTTTGCACAGGGACTTATGGCTGCGGTGTCGAACATCATTACCACCGGTGTCGTAGGAACCTTGCTTCTGCTCGGCTATGCGAAGACTGTAGTGAAAAAAGGCTCTTTGGAGAAAGAGGACTAAGAGAAAACAAAACATGAGACAGATTCGGGGGAGTTTCTCTCGAATCTGTTTTTGCGCGTATAAGCAGAGAAGGAAGTCCTACGAGGCAGGCACCATGCCTGCATGAGTGCATGCGTAGGAGGACTTACGGCGAGCAACGCGAGTGAGAGATGCGAAGCATCTCGAGTCTGCTTATACATATAAGCAGAGAAGGAAGTCCTACGAGGCAGGCACCATGCCTGCATGAGTAAAAACTATCACGATAAGGAGAAACGACATGGCGGAGCCCATCATTTCTTTTAAGGATTACGGCTTTCAGTATCTGGCCCAGGCCAGCCCTACCCTCTATCACATCAATCTGGATATTTATCCGGGGGAGAAAGTGTTGATTGCGGTCGCTTCCGGCAGCGGTAAAAGCACCATCGGGAGCTGTATCAACGGTCTGATTCCCTATGCTTATCCGGGAGAGAGTACGGGAAAGCTTCTTGTGGGAGGAAAAGACCCGGCCAGGGAGAGTATCTTTAACCTGAGTCAGATTGTGGGAACGGTCTTGCAGGACACGGACGGACAGTTTATCGGTCTGACGGTGGGAGAGGACATTGCCTTTGCACTGGAAAATGACTGTGTGCCCCAGAAGGAAATGAAGAAGACAGTGCAGGAGGTGGCCAGGCTGGTGGATATTGACCACCATCTGGAATACGCGCCCCACGAACTTTCCGGCGGACAGAAACAGCGGGTCAGTCTGGCCGGCGTTATGGTGGAGCAAGTGCAGGCGCTTCTCTTTGATGAGCCCCTGGCCAACCTGGATCCGGCGGCGGGACGGGCGACCATAGAACTGATAGACCGCATACAGGAGCGCACGGGCGCGGCGGTGATCATCATTGAGCACCGCCTGGAGGACGTGCTCTGGCGCAGGGTGGATCGGATTGTACTCATGGATGAGGGCAGGATTGTGGCTGATCTGCCGACGAAGGAGTTTCTGACCGGGGAAATGCTGGTGGATCACGGCATCCGGGAACCGCTTTATCTGACCGCGCTCCGCTATGCCGGGGTTCCCATGGCAGAAGAGCTGGAACCGCAGCATGTGGACAGTTTGCGGCTTTCCGCAGAAAATAAAGAACAGGTGCGCGCCTGGTTCCGGGAGAATGAACCTTCCCGGAAAGCAGAGGCAGAGCGGCAGGAGATTCTGCGTGTAGAGAATCTGAGCTTCGGCTATACGCCGGAGGTGCAGAATCTGCAAAAGGTAAACTTTTCCATCAGAGAGGGCGAGATGGTCAGCATTGTTGGAAAAAACGGTGCGGGAAAGAGTACGCTTGCAAAGCTGATCTGCGGCTTTGAGAAACCGACGGCAGGCAGGATCTGTCTGGCAGGCAGGGACATATCGGGTGACACCATCAAGGAGCGGGCGCAGAGAATCGGCTATGTGATGCAGAATCCCAATCAGATGATCTCCAAGCCTCTGATCTGGGATGAGGTGGAGATGGCGCTGTTAGGCGGCAGCATGAGCGCGGAGGAGAGAAAAGAGCGGGTGGAAGAAACTTTAAAAATCTGCGGGCTTTATCCGTTTCGCAAATGGCCGGTGTCGGCGCTGTCTTTCGGACAGAAGAAGCGGGTGACGATTGCGGGCATTCTTGTACAGCGGCCGCAGATGATCATTCTGGATGAGCCGACGGCGGGACAGGACTACCATCATTATACGGAGATCATGGAATTTTTAAAGGCGCTTAACGCCCAGGGATTTACGATCGTGATGATTACCCATGACATGCATCTGATGTTAGAGTACACGCCAAGGGCTATTGTGTTTAGTGAGGGGGAGCTTCTGGCGGACACCACGGCGGCCCATGTGCTCAATGACCCGGATCTGGTGGATCGGGCGAACCTGAAGGAGACCAGCCTTTATACGCTTAGCATGGCGTGTGGCGTGGAGGATCCGCAGGAGTTTACGAAACGGTTTATCGCCTATGAGGAGGCGCACAGAAAGAGACAGGAGGGGTGAGATGGCAAGGGTAGCGATTCTGAATTATATCAAGCGGCCGAGTCTGGTTCACGAGCTGACAGGCACTACAAAACTGATCTTCTTCATCGCCTGGAGCGTGGCTTCCATGATAACGTTCGACACACGGATCCTCGTCTGCATGCTGGTGATCGGCGCGGTGATCTTCCGGCTCAGCCGGATCAGGATTAAGGATATCAGTGTGGTACTTGGACTGGCGGCGGTTTTTCTTCTGCTCAATAACATTTTCATCTATCTGTTTACGCCGGAGTACGGCGTGGAGCTTTATGAGAGCAGGACACTGCTTTTTGCCGGGGTTGGGAGATATGCGGTCACGGCGCAGCAGTTGTTCTATCACTTGAATATTACGCTGAAGGTGATCTGTGTGGTGCCGGTGGCCCTGCTTTTTATCGCCTGCACGGATCCCAGTGAGTTTGCGGCGTCTTTGGCCCGGATCGGAGTGAGCTACCGGGCGGGTTATGCGGTGAGTCTGGCGCTGCGCTATATCCCGGACGTACAGCGGGAGTATACGAATATCAGCCAGGCGCAGCAGGCCAGAGGCATTGACCTGTCAGGCAAGGATAAGCTTTTTACCAGACTGAAAAATTCGGTGGCGATTCTGCTGCCCCTTGTGATGTCCAGCTTAAACCGCATTGAGACGGTGAGCAATGCGATGGAACTGAGGGGCTTTGGCAAGGAAAAGAAACGGACATGGTATACGGCGCGCGGGCTGAAGCGCAATGACTGGCTGACAATCGGCTTTGCGGCGGCCATTCTGGCAATTGATCTGATGGTGACATTCTGGGATGGGAGCCGGTATTATAATCCGTTTCTTTAATATCGAGCAAGGGAAAAACAAGCGACTGCGAAGCAGGCATTTGTTTTTCCTGCGATATGAACGAGCAAATGTCCGATGAAATCGGATGAGGAGCGCGTAAGCGCGGATTTGCGAGTGGGGAGATGAATGATGAAACTTCTTGTAATCGGCGGCAGTTATTTTTACGGCAGGGTGTTTGTGATGGAGGCGGCGAAGGCGCATGAGATTACCGTGTGGAACCGGGGCACTTACTCTATGGAGGCGTTCGGCGTCAGACAGATCAAAGGCGACAGGCATGAACGGATCGCGGGCTGCGGGGAAGACTATGACGCAGTGATCGATTTTTGCGCCTATGTGCCGGGTGACGTGAGGGATACGCTTGATCTGCTTACGGGAAAGACCAGGCAGTATGTGCTCATCAGCACGGTGGATGTGTATGAGCGGAATCCTGCCGTCATCAAGCGGGAGGACACACCGTTTGAGGAGAGGAACATTCCCGGGGAGGCGGGGGCCTATATTGCGGGGAAGGCGGCTTTGGAGCGGGAGCTGGCGGAAGTCTGCAGTGCCTGGGGAATCCCCTATACATCGCTTCGCCCGGCCGTTTTGTATGGGCCTTACAACTATGCGCCAAGGGAGTCCGCCTACATTAGCATGCTGCTGCAAAACCATGTGCTGCCCCGGTTTACGGATGCGCAGGGAAAGTTCCAGGTGGTGTATGTGAAGGATGCGGCCCGGGCTGTCCTCGCCTGTCTTGGAAACGAGAGGGCTTACGGCCAGGCATATAATTTGTGTCAGGACGAGATCATTACCTACGATATGTTTTTTGATACGTTAAAGAGTGTGGCGGAGCCGACGGATCTCGAAGGGCTTGTTGAAGTGCCGCTCACAGTGGAGCAGGCGATGTCTCAAGGCGTGCCGGTGCCCTTCCCTGCGGTGGAGCAGGAGACGCATTTGTGCGATAATGTAAAAGGAAAGACGGAGCTTGGTTTGGTTTACACGGATTTTGAGGAGGGTATGCGCAGGACATATAAGGCGTTTCGGAATGTGTATGTACAGTGAAAAGAATAAACGGCAGGCGGTAGATGAAGAACAGGGGTTTTCCACCGCCTTTTTCTGTTGATCAGGACAGACCGGCACCTTGACAAATAGTTGCGGTTAGAGTAAGTTAACATTGAAAATCGGAAGGAAAATACAGGAACAGCAGAATGGAGCGTGGCAGATGACATTGGATCAGATCGCAGTGGGAAAAGAAGTAAAAATCATAAAGGTTGGCGGCGAGGGACAGCTGCGCATCAGGCTCCTCGACATGGGGCTGATTCCGCAGACGGTAGTCAGGGTGCAGAAGGCAGCGCCTATGGGGGATCCGATTGAGATTCATCTGCGGGGGTACGAGCTGACGCTGCGTAAGAAAGATGCGGCGAGAATCGAAGTGGCTGAGGTATAGAAAGGCGGCTGCGGCCGTATCGTTTTGACAGAATTGTGACGGGAAAAACAGAACGGAAGAGGGATAAATGGCATGATATATGCATTGGCAGGCAATCAGAACAGCGGCAAAACCACATTGTTTAACCAGCTCACGGGTTCTAACCAGCATGTGGGCAATTTTCCCGGTGTCACGGTGGATTCCAAGATGGGGGAAATCCGGGGAGAGAAAGGGAATGCTGTGGTGGATCTGCCGGGTATCTATTCCATCAGACCTTACACCAACGAAGAGATTGTGACACGCAGCTTTATTTTGCAGGAGAAGCCGGACGGGATCATCAATATCGTGGACGCTACCAACATTGAGCGGAATCTTTATCTCACCCTTCAGCTGCTGGAGTTACATATTCCTATGGTGATAGCTCTCAATATGATGGATGAGGTGAGGGGCAACGGCGGCACCATAGATATCGGAAAGATGGAGGAGGCACTGGGCGTTCCCGTGGTGGCCATCAGTGCGGCGAAAAATGAGGGCATCGAGGATCTGATCAGGGCTGTCAGGGAAGTGGCATCGCGGCGTATTTACCCGAAGGTGACGGATTTTTGCGAGAAGGGGCCGGTGCACCGCTGCATACACGCGGTCAGCCATCAGGTGGAGGATCACGCGGAGCGGATCGGCATGTCACCCCGTTTTGCGGCCACGAAAATTGTGGAGGGGGATGCAGAAATTATAGACAGGCTGGCCCTGTCCTCGAACGAGCTGGATCTGATGGAACACAGTATCATGGAGATGGAGCAGGACAGCGGGATGGACCGCAATGCGGCGCTGGCCGCCATGCGCTATGATTTTATCGAGAGAATCTGTTCCCGGGCGGTAATGAAATGCAGGGAGAGCAGGGAGCATATCAGGAGCATGAAGATTGACAGCGTGCTCACCCATAAATATCTGGCAGTTCCGGCATTTATGCTGATTATGCTGGTCGTGTTCTATCTGACATTCGGACTGATCGGCAGCTTTTTCAGTGATCTGTTAAGTCTCGGCATCGACGCGCTGTCCGGCATGACAGAGCGGGCGCTTGTGAACTACGGCATCAACCCGGTGGTGGAGAGTCTGGTGATTGACGGCATTTTCACAGGAGTGGGCAGTGTGCTTAGTTTCCTGCCTATTATCGTAATTTTGTTTTTCTTTCTGTCCATTCTGGAGGACTCGGGCTACATGGCGCGGATTGCCTTTGTGATGGACAGACCGCTTAGAAAGATCGGCCTTTCGGGAAAAAGCTTTGTATCCATGCTGATTGGCTTTGGCTGCAGCGTGCCGGCAGTCATGTCCACGAGGACACTCTCCTCCGACCGGGATAAGAAAATGACGATCATGCTGATCCCCTTTATCAGCTGTTCGGCAAAAATTCCGATTTATGCACTGTTTGCGGCGGTATTCTTTGCGAGAAAGGGTGTTCTTGTGATGATGGGGCTTTACACCTTCGGGATTCTGGTGGGGCTGTTGTGCGCCCTGGTCTTAAAAAGGACGGTGTTTCGGGGAAGCTCTATGCCCTTTATGATGGAACTGCCCAATTACCGTTTCCCTTCCGCAAAGAGCGTATTACTTTTGATGTGGGATAAGGCGAAAGATTTTGTGCAGCGGGCGTTTACAGTGATTTTTGTGGCCACGCTGGTGATCTGGTTTCTGCAGACCTTTGACATGCGCTTCAATGTGGTGACGGATTCCGGGGACAGCCTGCTTGCCATGATCGGGAAACTGATTGCACCGCTTTTTCAGCCTCTGGGCTTTGGGGACTGGCGGGCGGCTACGGCGCTCATCGGCGGCTTTACGGCGAAGGAGGCGGTGGTGAGTACGCTGGGGGTTCTGACCGGCTCTTCCATGTCCGGACTGAGCGAGACGCTCGGGCAGATTTTTACGCCTGTATCGGCTGTGAGTTTTCTCGTGTTTACCCTGCTTTATACGCCTTGTGTGGCGGCGGTGGCGACCATTAGGAGGGAGCTTGGCTCCGCCCTAAAGACCTTCGGTGTTGTATGTATGCAGTGCGGCGTGGCGTGGATTGCCGCTTTTGTGGTGTATCAGATTTTGCGGCTTGTAGGGGGGTGATCGGATGAATGCAAATCCCGCAAAGGTGGAAAAACAACTTTATAAACTGGCGAAAAAAGGAGATCTGGATGCGCTGTCAGCGTTAAACGAATATTATGAAAAATGCGTAGCAGAGGCAAAAACACCGAAAGAATCGTCCAAAATCCGGCAGAAGGCTTTGAAGGCGGCTCTGCTTGGCGCTGCACAAAACAGCCCGTACTGGCTCATAGTGGCGGGGGAAATGTACCGTTATGGCGTGGGGACGGAGAAAAATGAGAAAAAGGCGTTTTCCTATTATGAGAAAGCGGCGGCTCTCGGTGATGTGGATGGCATTGTTAAGGTCGGACGCGCCTGGCTGAACGGAATCGGCGTTTTGACAGATTATCAGAAAGCTTTGTATTTTTTTGAAAAGGCGGCGGAACAGGATAATCCGGAAGCGATGATTCTGGCTGCCTATCAGTATGAAAACGGAAAAGGCGTGGATGTCAATTTTGAGAAATCGCTGGAATGGCTGACACGGGCGGAGCGCAGCTGCAGGCGGCGGTTAGAAGGAGAATTGCCGGAAAAAGACAGAAAATATTATGAATCGCTGTTGGAGGATGTGGATCATAAAAGAATGCATTGCGAATCCGCTGCCTGTGCGGAGCTGGTCGGGAGAGAAGACTGCCCGGCGGAACAAAGACAAAAAGCGTTTTCGCAGCTTTCGGAGCTTGCCCATGAAAAGGGCGACTGGTGCGCACAGGTGAACATGGGAGTCCTGTATGAAGAAGGAACATTCGTCGGAAAGGATGAGCGGAAGGCATTGGAATATTATCTTATGGCGGCAGGAAACGGCTCAACCGGGGCGATGAATAATATCGGCAATTTTTATCTGCATGGAAAAGGCGTTGCAAAAGACTACGACAAGGCGTTTGCATGGTATCAGAAAGCGGTCGAACTGTCGGGAAACGCGGCGGCGGAATGTTCTCTTGGAATGTGTTATCAGTACGGGTATGGAACAAAAATTAATTATGAAAAGGCGCGCTGTTTTTATGAGCTGTCCGCAAAACAGGGGATTGGACTGGCATATTACAGGATGGGGCTCCTATATGAACAGGGGCTTGGCGTGACGAAGGATGTCCGGACTGCAAAACAGTATTTTGGGGAGGCATTGGACCGGGGATGCCGGGAAGCGGCGTTGAAACTGTAACAGGGAACCAATATCAGGCGCTTTTTCTTTTGATAAAATGCTTGCATTTTTGAGAGGGAAGTAGTACGATAGGGAAAAAGAAAACGTTTTCCAAACAAAGAGGGTGCGGAAAGTCTCGAAAGGAAGGTATTTTATGGACTTTAATGCGGTGTATCACAGGGCGAATGACAATTACTGCTATCCGCTCGACGAGGAACAGCTTGTCATCAACATCAGGACGGGATATGACGTAAAGTATGTGAATCTGATTCACGGGGATCCCTTTAAGTCGGGAATTCTTGGCGGCGGGGAGAGCTGGGACGGTGAGGCTTTGAATATCCCTTTCAAGAAACGTCTGAAAAACCAGCTCTGGTGGACCACGACCATCAGGCCCGAATTTAAGCGTCTGAAATATTATTTTGAACTGCAGACGGAGGACGAGCGGTGGTTTTATTTTGAGGACGGCTTTGTGTCCGAGGCGCAGATGGCGCTGGCGGGCAGAAGCAGGCAGTGCTTTATCATGCCCTGGATGAACCCGGCGGATATCCCGGTGACACCCGCATGGGTCAACGACACGATCTGGTATCAGATTTTCCCTGAGCGGTTCTGTAACGGCGACCCGTCCATCAACCCGGAAGGGACGCTTCCCTGGCGGGTGAAGGGAACTGTGAGCAACGAGGAATTTTTCGGCGGCGATCTGCAGGGCATTATCAATAAGCTGGACTATATCAGGGATCTTGGGGTATCGGGCGTATATCTGACGCCGGTCAACGAAGCTCCCACCTCGCACAAGTATGATACCACGGATTACACGAAGATTGATCCGCATTTCGGGTCGGAAGAGACCATGAAAACGCTTGTCAGGGAGGCGCATTACAGAGGCATGCGGATTATGCTGGACGGCGTGTTTAACCATTCCGGGAAGAACTTCGCTCCCTGGGTTGATGTGAAGGAGAAGGGGACGCAGTCACAGTACTTCGACTGGTTCATGGTAAACGAGTGGCCCTTCGCGGAGGATGGCGGAAATGCCTGGGCGAAGCGGTATTATGCCTTTGGCTTTTTTGACAGCATGCCGAAATTAAACACCAATAATCCCAAGGTGCGTGATTATCTGATCAGCGTGTGCGAAAACTGGGTGAGAAATTATGATGTGGACGGGATCAGACTGGATGTGGCCAACGAGGTTTCCCACACCTTCTGTAAGGAACTGAGAAGCCGCCTGAAAGCCATCAAGCCGGATCTGTTTATTCTGGGCGAGATCTGGCATGACGCGATGCCGTGGCTTCGGGGGGATGAGTTTGATTCGGTTATGAACTATCCGCTGGGGGAGAGCATCAAGGATTTCTGGATTGACAAGAGCCTCACCAACGAGGACTTTGAGTATACGATTAACCGCTGCTATACACGTTATATGCAGCAGACAAACGATGTGCTGTTCAATCTGCTGGATTCCCACGATACAAAGCGGCTTCGAAGCGATGTGAAGAATCTGGACGAGTATTTCCAGCAGCTTGCGGTGCTTTTTGCCATGCCCGGCTCACCGTGCATTTACTATGGCACGGAGATTGCGATGGAGGGCGGCCATGACCCGGACTGCCGCCGCTGTATGCCGTGGGAGGAGATTGACGGCGGCGTTTACAGTGAGCGGATGGATATCATCAGGAGTCTCCTGCATCTGCGCAGGGAGGAACCGCTGCTTAGGAACCGCGATTTTCATTTCCCGAATCGGATCAATCGTCCCAGGGTGATCGAGTTTAATAAGATGGGATGGGTGGATAATTATGTGGAGGTGATCATCAACTGCGAGGAGGAGGATATCGAGATTCCAAGGGAGGGAGAGATCCTCTTTTCCAGACATTATATTGACAACACGCTGCTTCGGAATGGTATACTGATCAGGAGACACAAAAGCTGATAGGAAACGGAGTGAAAAATGAACCAGTTTAATTTACCCGGCTGTCTGATGATTGAAGAGGGCGCCTGTGAACGTCTGAATGAGATCCTGGCGGACTGTATTCCCGGGATAGAGAAAAAGAGAACAGTCATTGCAACAGAGGAAGCGCTGATTCCCATTATGAAACCTTATCTGGATGAGATGAAACGGGATCTGCCCGAGAGCGAAATCTATCTCATAGAGGAGAACAGTTTCGGGGAGGCTATGGAGCTGGCGAAGCACATCTGCATGAAGGACGTGGAGGTCATCATCGGTGTGGGAGGCGGCAAAGTGCTGGATGTGGCCAAGTATGCAGGGTTTGTAGGAAAGATTTCCTATATCTGTGTGCCCACCACCTTGAGCAATGACAGTCTCTCTTCGCCTGTGGCGGTGCTGGGAACCGAGGGAGATGCGAGAAAGACCTTAAAGTGCGCTATCCCGGCTGGGATTGTGGTGGATGTGAACGTGATTATGGGGGCGCCGGTATCGCACCTTCAGTCCGGCATCGGCGATACCATCAGCAAGTATACGGCGCTCTATGACTGGAAGCTGGATGCGGCCAACAGGAAAGACCGGGTGGATGACTTCTCTTATCTGCTCTCGGATATGGCGCTTTCCTCTCTGTGCTACAATGAAGAGAAGTCGTTAAAGAGCAAAGAATTTATCAAGATATTGACGCAGTCTCTGGTGCTCGGCGGACTGGCTATGGAGATTGCGGGAAATTCCAGACCGTGCAGCGGTTCAGAACATCTTTTTTGCCATTCGCTGGAAGAAAACCACAAGGAAATAGTGATTTCCCACGGCATGGCAGTGGCGCTTGGGAGTCTGGTAAGCTGCCGGCTTCAGGGTCGGGATGTAAAGCGGCTGGAAGCGGTTTTACAGGCTTACGGCATGGACATGGATCCTATGAACTGGGGCATTACGAAAGAGATTTTTACGGATGCCTGGCTTAAGGCAGCAGATACCAGAAAGGACAGGTATACAGTGCTGAACGAAACAGCGCTGACAAAAGAACTGCTTGACGGAATTTATGAGGAATTGCGGGCAGACAGATAAAAATATTCTGTACAAATCTTTCAAAATGAAATAAAATCTATTTAGGAAGGGGAGAGGCTGTCCGTGAAAACGTGCGCAGCGGAATTCATGCCGGCATACTTGGAATCAGACGGTGATACGAAAGAGGAGGTGTGAATATGAAGACGTACATGCTGGATTTAAACTCCATCGACAAGGTGAAGGGGTTTGTGAGCGCGATCGAGAAATTCGATGGGTATTTCGACATTGCCACAGGAAGATATGTGGTTGACGCGAAGTCAATCATGGGTATTTTTTCTATGGATCTGTCCAGAAAGATCGAGTTTCGGATTCTGGAGACGAGCGCACAGATTTCGGAGGTGGAGGCGGCAATCGCACCCTATATTGTATAAGAATGACGTGACAGAGGAACAGACGGCTGCCGGTGTGTTGCACATTGGCAGCCGTCTGCTTTCATGCTCGGGACCGGGCAGCGCCGGGGAGAGTGAAGGAAGAGTAAGCAAACGTGGAGGTAGAAATGAAATTTTTACATTTGGCGGATCTGCATCTGGGAAAATCCATTTACGGTGTTTCCCTGATTGATAACGGTGACCAGATTTTCTGGGCCAGACGCTTTCTGGAAAAGGCGGCGGCGCTTAAACCCGATGCGGTTGTGATTGCCGGGGATGTTTATGACAGGAGCGCGCCGTCAGGCGATGCGGTGATGCTGCTCAATTATATACTGACAGAGCTGGAGCAGATGGACATCCCGGTGATGCTGATTGCGGGTAACCATGATTCGGGACAGAGACTGTCTTTTGCGGGAAGCATTCTGGCGAAACGGCGGATCTATATTGCGGGCTCTGTCGATGCGGAAATAACCCATGTGACGGTTTCGGACAAAGATGGATCCGGCGAGGTTACGTTCTGGCTGGTTCCCTATCTGTTTCCGGCAGCGGCGGCACAGAAACTGGGGGATGACTCCATCGGGGATTATGAAACCGCGATGAGAAAGCTGTTGGAACGGCAGGGGATTGACTTCTCAAAACGAAATGTGCTTGTGGCGCACCAGAATGTAACCGCAGGCGGCAGGGAGGCCGGGCGGGGCGGATCGGAATCGATGGCGGGAGGCGTTGGACAGATGGATTACCGGGTGTTTGACGGGTTTGACTATGTGGCACTTGGACATATCCATGCATCCTGTTCGGTGGGGCGCAGGGAAGTGCGATTTGCCGGTTCTCCGCTGTGTTATCATTTTGATGAGACGAAGCAGCCGGCCAAAGGACTTTTGCTTGTGGAACTTGGAGAGAAGGGAACCGGGGCGGATATTACGCCGGTCACGATCCCGCCGCTGCATCCGATGCGGGAGATCAGAGGATGCGAGGAAGAGATTCTGGCGGAGGCGGAAAACGGAACGGGGGAAATGGAATATTTGAAAATCGTTGTGACGGATGCGCGGATTACGCCGGAGCTGTCGCAGATGCTGCGGGAGCTTTTCGGAAACCGCAGAAGCCTGATTATGGAACTGGTTTCCACATTCCGGGAGTTTGGCACGGTGTCTGGACTGCCGGGGGAATGCAGTGAGGCGAAGACTATAGAGGAATATTTTGTGGAGCTGTACCGGGAGAGAAAGGCGCAGGCACAGCCGGAGGAGAAGGATATGGAACTGTTCCGTTTCGCGGCCGGCCGGGTCCGGGAAAGGCAGTCTGCGGGGAAAGAGGAAGAGAATCTGGAAGAGGATGCGGAAAAAATACTGACATATATTCTGGAGCAGGAGGAGGGGAAAGGATGAAACCTGTCTGGCTGGAAATGACGGCGTTTGGCTCTTATAAAGAAAAAACGATTGTAGATTTTACAAAGCTGAAACACAGCCTGTATCTGATTACCGGCGATACGGGTGCCGGGAAGACCACCATCTTTGACGGGATTATGGTGGCGCTGTACGGCGTTGCGAGCGGGAAGGGGGACAGGAAGTCCAGAACCTTTGACATCATGCACTGCGACTATGTAGAGAAATCCGAGGACACGACGGTGACGCTTTGTTTTACACATATGGATAAGACGTACCGGGTGGAACGGACGCTGCATTTCAGAAAAAAACGGGGAACGGGAGAGTATGAAAAAACGACGCCCCAGGCAAAGCTCTGGGAGCCGGACCGGGATGTGCTGGAGAAAGCGGAGCAGGTGACCCAGAGGATTACGCAGCTGCTCGGCATGAATGCGGAGCAGTTCAGGAAAATCGCCATGCTGGCACAGGGAGAATTTAAGAAGTTTCTGGATGCCGACAGCGAGGAAAAGAACAAGATACTGGGCGAGCTGTTTGACAGCTCGGCCTATGTATATTTTCAGGATTTGTTTGATGAGGCGAGAAAGAAACTGGAGCGTGACAGAAGGGAAAACGGCGTAGAGCAGATCAGGAAGGCTATGGAGAGCTTTGTCTGCCCGGAAGAAGCTTCGGAGGAGGAAAAGGAGAGGTACAGCCTTTTCAGTCCCCATCTGGAAGAAGCTCTCTGCGAGCTGGTGCATAAAGACCGGCAGCAGGGGGAAGAGTGGAAACGGAGGGAAGAGGAAGAACGGGAACGGGACAGGAAGCTGCATGAAAAGAAAGGACAGGCCGCGCACCGAAACGACCTGCTGGAAGAGCTTGCGGTGAGAGAGCGGGAGCGGGAGACGCTTCTTCAGAGACAGGATGAAATAGAGGCGTTAAGGGAACGGGCGGAGCGGATTGACTGTGCCTTTTATAAGCTGAAACCGTTAAAGACGGCCGCCGGAAAGGCAGCGGAAAGTTATGCACATGCGGTCAGAAGCATGGAGGAGACCGGGGTGCGTCTTCGGGAAATGGAGGAAGAGAAAGGAAAGAAGGATGCGGCTCTCAGAGAATGGGAACAGACCTTTAGGCCGCAGATTGAAAGGCTTTCCGCCGATGTCGCCGATATGGAAAAATCCATTCCAAGATATGGAGAACTGGAGAAGAACCTGAAAAAACAGGAAGAGGAGAAGCAGCTTGTAAAGGAGGCGCAGGAGCGTAGACAGACGGCTGAGAATCGGAGGCAGCAGATCGGCGGGGAGCTGGCTGCCTGTCAGGAAAAGATCAAAGAACTGGAGGGCGCGGAGGCGGAGAAAGAACGTCTGAAAGGGGTCTATGAACGGGAAAAGGAGAGACTTGACAGGTTCTTCTCCCCGGGGGGAATCAGAGGGCAGATTGACGGAATTTTTGAGGCGCAGCGCGGGCTGGAACAGGAGCGGGAAAGGCTTCGGGAAATGACGGATGCCGCCAGGGAAGCGGAGGCGCAAAGCCACGGCCTCTATCAGGCTTTTTTGGATGGACAGGCCGGTCTCCTTGCGGGGAAGCTGGAGCAGGAGCTTGCGGAGAAAGAGGAAGCAGCCTGCCCGGTGTGCAAAACGTTGTTTCGTGGCGCCCACAACGGATGCTTTGCCAGGGCAGAGAAAGAGATACCGGCAAAGGAGGCCGTGGATGAGGCCCGAAAAGTGTTCGAGGTCAAAGACGCAAAAAGGCAGCGGCAAAGCCAGACTGTGGCCGGCAGAGAGACGGAGATACGTGAGAAAAAGGCGGCTGTAGTGAGCCGCTTACAGGAGATGGAACCGACATGCAGGGACTGGGAGACAGTGTGTGCCGACGGCTGGCTGGAGGAACTGGAGACGCGGTACAGGCAGCAGGAGGAGAAGGCGGCACAGGCTTTGCATACAGCGGAAGACAGGAGCCGGCGGCTGGCCTGTCTGCGCAAGCAGATGTCGGAAAAGGAGGAGGAGGCAGCGTCATGCAGCCTTGTCTTCGAGGAAAGCAGGGAGAGTGAGCAGGAACACAGGCAGACGTGTGAGAAACTGCAGGCGGCGGCAGAGGAACTGATCAGGGCGCTAGCGTATTACGAGGCGTGTCCCGACCAGAAGAGCGCCATAAAACAGAAGGAGAAGTGGGAACAGGAAAAGAAACGACTGCTGCAGGAGCTGGAGCGGGCTGAGGGAGACTGCAAAGAGGCCGGGCGGCAGTGCGAAGAGACGAGAGGCGCCTGGAACAAGAGCCGTGACGATCTTCCGGGACTGGAACGTGAAAGACAGAGCGCACAGGAGAAGCTGGAAGCAGGCATGCGGCAGAATGGATTTGCCGATGCGGCGGAACTGGAGGAGACACTGCAGACCGCAGGGGACAGTGACGCGGCCATAGAGAGCTGGCTTTGCAAAAAGAAGGAGGAGATCAGCGCGTATGGGAACACGCTGCAAAATACCCTGGCCCGCATAGCGGAGCTTACGGAAAAAACGAAAGGCTGGGAGAAGACGGATCTGGCGGAACTGCATGCAGTTTTGGAAAGACAGGAGAAGGCGCTTACAGATATCCAGAACCGACGTGCGCAGCACGAAAAGCAGTCTGACAATCACAGGCGGACTGCCGATGCCGTGGGGAAGGCAAATGACCGGCTTAAGGCGACGCAGTCAGCATGGGAAAGGCTGGAAAGCCTGGCCAATCTGGCCAACGGAACGAACGCGGCGGGCGGCCGGCTGAGTTTTGACCGCTATGTGATGGGATATGTGTTCAAGGAAGTTCTGGAGATGGCGAACAGGAGGCTTGACCACATGAGCGGCGGCCGCTATGAGCTGCGGCACGAGACGCAGGCGGGAAGGGACAATGCCGTTGCGGGACTGGAGGTGTCCGTGTTTGACATGACCACGGGAAGATGCAGACCGGCCCAGTCCCTCTCGGGCGGAGAGTCGTTTTTTGTTTCACTGGCGCTTGCACTGGGGTTGTCTGACGTGGTGCAGAATCGTGCAGGGGGGCGACAGCTTGACACCCTGTTTATTGATGAGGGGTTCGGTTCGCTTGACAGCGATGTGCTTGACAGGGCGATGGCGGTGCTGAACCGGCTCACGGAAGGAAATCGTCTGGTAGGAATTATTTCCCATGTGGCCAGGCTGGAGGAGAGCATTCCCCAGCAAATACGCGTGAAAAACGGGGAAAAGGGAAGCTCACTGGAAATTGTCTGTTGAGTTTGCCTTTCGGCAATATTTATGCTAAGATGTTCTATTAAGGAACTTCCAGAAAAAGGGGGTTCGCGGTACATGAAATAAACGGAGGTTTAAGATGCTGGAGCTTAAAAATATATCTTTTCAGGCCGAGGACGGCGGAAAAGAGATAGAAATTCTTAGGAATATCAATCTGACGATAGAGGATCGCTTTGTGGCCGTCACAGGGCCCAACGGCAGCGGTAAATCGACGCTGGCAAAGATTGTGGCCGGCATCCTGACACCTACGGAAGGACAGATTTTTCTGGACGGCGTTGACATTACAGATAAAACCATCACGGAGAGGGCGAAACTGGGAATCGGCTTTGCGTTCCAGCAGCCTGTCCGATTCAAGGGAATCACGGTGAAGGATATCCTTTCCATCGCGGCCGGCAGGGAAACAGCAGTGTCGGAAGTCTGCTCCATGCTTTCCGAAGTGGGACTGTGTGCGAGAGATTATGTAAACCGAGAAATCAACGCAAGCCTTTCCGGCGGTGAATTGAAACGCATTGAAATAGCCATGCTTATGGCAAGAAAGGCGAGGGTTTCCATCTTTGACGAACCGGAGGCGGGAATTGATTTGTGGAGTTTTCAGAATCTGATCCGCGTATTCGAAAAAATGCATGCGGAGACGAAGGGAGCGATTCTGATCATTTCCCACCAGGAGAGGATCCTGAATATTGCAGATCAGATTGTGCTTTTATCTGACGGCAAAGTCGAGAAGGTGGGAAGTAGGGAGGAGATCATGCCGGATCTCTTGGGAACCGGGCAGCCTTGCAAGACTTTGAGTGATAAACTATAACAACGCGATAAAATTCGCGTGAGAGAATGCCTGATATGCGGCATTCTCTGCAGTGTGGAATCATGGAGGGAACTATGGACGCAATACAGCAGGAACTGTTGGAACAGGTGGCCGGCCTGCACGAGGTGCCGGAGGGCGCATATAATATCCGCGCTAACGGTGAGATGGCCGGAAGAAATACCACCGCGAATATAGACATTATAACGAAGGAAGACTGCCCCGGCATTGATATTCGGATCAAGCCGGGCACAAAGTCGGAGAGTGTGCATATACCTGTGGTTTTAAGTCAGAGCGGCTTGCAGGAAAGCGTGTATAACGACTTTTTTGTGGGGGAGGACTGCGATATTACGATCATAGCGGGTTGCGGCATTCACAACGGCGGCTCAGCGGCATCGGCGCATTCTGGCATCCATCGGTTTTTTGTGGATAAAAACGCAAAAGTCAGATATGTGGAAAAACACTACGGTTCTGGAGATGGCAGCGGGGAGCGGATAATGAATCCCACTACCGAAATTCATCTGGCGCAAGGGGCGTTCCTGGAGATGGAGACGGTGCAGATTAAGGGCATTGATTCCACGGCGCGCACCACCACTGCCGAAGTGGCTGAGGGAGCAGGACTGGTGATTAAAGAAAAGATTATGACCCACGGCAAGCAGTATGCGGAGACGGATTTCACGGTGAACATGGCGGGGGCGGATTCCAGTGTGGATTTGATTTCCAGATCGGTTGCGAAGGATCGTTCCCGACAGATATTCCGCAGCCGGATTGTGGGAAATGCAAGCTGTCACGGACACAGCGAATGCGACGCCATTATCATGGACGAAGCCAGTGTCAGTGCGATTCCAGAGCTGACGGCCAACAACATTGACGCGAACCTGATCCACGAGGCGGCCATTGGAAAGATCGCAGGGGAACAGCTGATAAAGCTGATGACGCTCGGGCTTACGGAGAAAGAGGCTGAGGAGCAGATTGTAAAGGGATTTTTGAAATGAGGAAGATTTTACAGTACGCCTTGAACAGGGTGGTGATTACGGCTCTTCTGGTGCTTTTGCAGATCGCCTTTTTTCTGGTTGTGCTCATACAGTGGGGAAATTATTACGTCTGGTTTTCACTGGTGCTGCGCTTTATCACGTTCTGGGCGGTGATCTACATCATATGGAAGCCGAACAACCCAGCCGTAAAACTGGCCTGGGTGGTGCCGATATTGACGTTTCCGCTGTTTGGCGGCGTGCTTTATCTGTGCTACGGACATGTGATCGTGCCGAAAAAGCTGCGCGACAGCATGGAGCGGACGGACAAGCTGGTAAGGAAAAGTCTTGTTCAGGACAAGAGAGTCATGAAGGATCTGAAAAGGGAAGATCCGGCGGAAGCTAACTTGAGCGGCTATATTCATTCCTATGCGGCTATGCCCATATGGGATCAGACAGATACGGTTTTTTTTGCCGATGGACGTCCCTGGTGGGAAAGCCTGCTGGAGGATCTTGAGAAGGCCGAGCATTTTATCTTTCTGGAATTTTTTATTATAAAGGAAGGAAAGATGTGGGATACGATACTGGATATCCTGGAGCGGAAGGCAAAGGCGGGAGTGGAGGTAAGACTGATCTACGATGACATCGGATGTGCGTTCCTTCTGCCGAAATACTACGACAGAACCATCGAGAAGAAGGGGATCAAATGCGTGGCATTCAACAGACTGGTACCTTTTATGTCTCTCGTGCTGAACAACAGGGATCACAGGAAAATTGTGGTAATTGATGGAAAAACGGCGTATACGGGCGGCATTAATCTGGCGGATGAGTATATCAATTATGAGCATCCTTACGGAGATCACTGGAAGGACACAGGCATACGGATTCACGGGCAGGCGGTTTGGAATTTCACAGTTATGTTTTTACAGATGTGGAATATGTCCCGGTATACGGAGGAAGATTACGGCAGATACTATCATCCGTTTGAGAGGATACCGGGAGCGGAAGGGTTTGTGCAGCCGTATATGGATACGCCTTTTGACGATGAGACGCTGGGAGAAAATGTGTATTTGAATATGATCGGAGATGCCAAGCGCTATGTCTGGATTTATACCCCCTATCTGGTCACTGACAATGAAATGATTACGGCCTTAAAGTTAGCGGCAAAGCGTGGTGTGGATGTGCGGATTGTGACGCCGGGCGTGCCGGATAAAAAGTTTGTTTACTGGCTGACCCAGTCCAATTACCAGAACCTGATCGGTGCGGGCGTCAGAATCTTTCAGTATAAGCCGGGATTTATTCATGCCAAATGCGTGCTCTCGGATGACGAGTCGGCGGCGGTTGGCACGATCAACTTTGATTACAGAAGTTTTTACCATCACTTTGAATGCGGCGTATATCTCTACCGCGCCCGGGCCGTGGAGGAACTGAAGAAGGACATGGAGAAGACTTTCAGGATCTGTGAGGAAATCACGATGTCATGGTGCCGTGAGAAGTTTATGAAGACCAATGTGATAGGTCCTCTGTTAAAGCTGTTGTCGCCTTTGATGTAAGCGGATTGAGATATGGAGATGAATGTATGATACGGTTTCTTAAGGTGATTGTGTGGAATCTGCCAAGAATCTATATGATACCCAAAATGGCATACAAAGCCAGACATAAGGAGCGCTACGGCGAGGAGGCGTGCTACGCATATGCAAGGCTGGCAATCCGGCGCATGATGCGGGCGGGGCGGATACACACGAAGCGTTTCGGAGCGGAGAACCTTCCCAAAGAAGGGGGCTATCTCCTTTGCCCGAACCATCAGGGGAAATACGATGCACTGGGGATTATGATATCCCACGACAGACCCTGCTCTGTGGTGATTGACGATGCCAAGTCCCACGGGATTCTGGTCAAACAGTTTATTGATCTGGTACAGGGCAAACGTCTGAAAAAGGACGACACGAGACAGTCCATAGGGATTATCAGAGAACTGGCCGAGGACACCAGACGAGGGCGGCGGTTCATTATATTCCCGGAGGGCGGCTATTTCCATAATCACAATACGGTGGGAGAGTTTAAACCTGGCTGCTTTAAGAGTGCGGTGAAGGCCAAGGTGCCGATTGTGCCGGTGGCGTTAATTGATTCTTACAGGGTTTTTGAAGGGTGGACGTTGAGAAAGGTGGAAACGCAGGTTCATTTTTTGAAAGCCATCCCCTATGAAGAGTATGAGGGCATGACCACGACCCAGATCGCTGAAATGGTGAAAGGCAGAATCACAAACAGGATCAGTGAGGTGGTCAGCCCCGCATAAGAAAACTATAGTTTGATAATCGGATTTCGGTACTCGTTAATTTCCGACAATGCATTTTCGGCGGGAAATTTGCTGTGGACGACACTCTGGTAAATATGGCTTGCATAGATGTCTTTTTCCAACATGGAAAGACCCGTCGGTGCAAGCTGTTTTTCTGCGTCCGCAAGTTTGGAGAGGAGAGGGATTCCCGCGTTTTTCTTGATGGCGGAAAGAAGCGGGGAGGCACTTTCACGGAACCCAAGCATACGGGCATAAAAAATCCAGCCTTCCTGTCCATACTGAAGCACGTTTTCCTTGCGTATATCCAGAAGGATGTAAAGAAGACTTCTGGATATACGAACATAAGTTCTGTTCTTGGATTTCAGCAGATCGCAGAAGGAACGGAAGTCATGGTATTTGGGCAAAAACTTCCGAATGCGGTCTGAAAGCTCCTTGTCGATATCGGGGTAATCCGTATAACCGGCATTTTCTTTGGAGAACAGGCTGTACTGCAAAAGCAGGGAAAAATCATCTGCAAAAACCGGGTAGGATCTCAGATAGGCATCCTTCAGTAACGGCAGGGAATCTGCCGGAATCTGCCGGGCAAGTGCTTCCGAAGCGCCCGCATGTCTAAGGGATTCCCTGATAGCCAGCGCGGAACAGAAGCCGCTGGACAGACTGTTGTCATGGTAAGAGGAACCGGTGCGCTTTATGGTGTATGGCGCAATCGCGCTTTTCCAGAAGAGAAGCGCTTTGCAGTATTCAATGCCCAGAATGTTATTTGGGCTGGTAAGCATGTTGATATGGGGGGTCAGATGAGGCGAGGAAGCTTCCAGGGCAGCATTTCTTGCCTGCGGATATGTATGACCAAGACGAATTTCCTGATCCAGCGTCCGCTTAAAGACAGGACCTTCCTGCAAAAGCGCTTCGGCAAAGTCTGTCAGTATACGGATGTCGCCGCACTCGCTGCCAAAGCAGAGCGTGTCGATGACCCCGAGTTTATCGAGGAGAGCCACGGAACTGCGGGCAAAATGTTCAGCGCTGCTTATGGAATAGCAGACGGGGAGTTCAATAACCAGATCAGCGCCGTTTCTCAGCGCGCATTCGGTACGCAGATATTTATCCATCACGGCAGGAGCGCCGCGCTGGACAAAATTACCGCTCATCACAACAACGCAGTAATCTGCATTGGCAAGCTCTTTTGCTCTTCTGATGTGATAAGCATGTCCGTTATGAAACGGATTGTATTCCGCAATGATTCCGACCGTTTTCATGGTTTTCTTATTTCCCCCGAAACAACATATATTCCTGTTTTTATTTTACCACAATGCGAAGGATTTGTATTGTTTTTTCTGGAGAACAGATCAGAAAATTACTTGTCTATGAAAGCAGAATTGGGTATCATGTAATCATAGAAAGAAGGAGGGTATAGCTATGTCTTATATTGATCTGATGAAAGAGAAGGCCAGAAGTGATAAAAAGACGATTGTTCTGCCGGAGACCAATGACAAGAGGACTCTGATCGCGGCGGCCAATATCGTAAAGGAGGGGATCGCCGACATCATCATGGTGGGGAACGAGGAAAAGATTATGGACGGTGCAGGCTGGCTGGAAGTGGAGCTGGACGGCGTACAGATCATAGATCCCGAAAAGACAGATAAGCTGGAGGAGTACACGGAGCTTTTGTATGAAATCAGGAAGAATAAGGGGATGACGCCGGAGAAGGCAAGGGAGATCCTGCTGAAAGATTACCTGACTTTCGGTGTGGTGATGGTGAAAGCGAATGATGCGGACGGTATGGTGGCCGGCGCCTGCCACGCTACGGCGGATACCCTGCGCCCTGCCTTGCAGATTTTAAAGACCGCGCCCGGCGTGAAGCTCGTATCTGGTTTCTTCATTCTGGATGTGCCGGACTGCGAACTGGGAGCCAACGGCACCTTTCTCTTTGCGGACTGCGGCCTGAATCAGGATCCTACGGCGGAGGAACTGGCGGCCATTGCGGATACTTCCGCCAAGAGTTTCAAGAGTCTGGTAGGTGTGAAGCCGATCATCGCCATGCTGTCCCATTCGACCAAGGGCAGCGCCAAGCATCCGCTGGTGGACAAGATGGTGGAGGCAACGCGGATCGCCCATGAGCAGTATCCCCACCTTACCATCGACGGGGAACTCCAGTCAGACGCGGCCCTGGTGCCCCAGGTGGCCAAGTCCAAAGCCCCCGGCAGTGAGGTGGCCGGCAAGGCTAACGTGCTGATTTTCCCCAACCTGGACAGCGGAAATATCGGTTATAAACTGGTGCAGAGACTCGGCAAGGCAGAAGCCTACGGCCCCATGCTCCAGGGCATCGCCAAGCCTGTAAACGACCTTTCCCGCGGCTGCTCCTGGCAGGATATCGTAGGCGTAGTAGCCCTCACAGCCGTACAGGCACAACTTGCGTGATGGCAATGAGCAGTGCGCAGACGAAAGATGAAAAAATGGCAGCTTGCTGACAATTTTTTCAGATTGCGGATGCATAGGGCGAAGCCCGCGAACGAGGAAAACCGAAGGTTTTTCGAGTGGCACTGCGGGGTAAAGCGAGGTGACGTGTCAGCTTATCAGCTCTCTAAGCGACAGTGGCGCTTGATTAGCACGGATCGAAGCGGAGCGGAGACCAGCCCGCGAACGAGGAAAACCGAAGGTTTTTCGAGTGGCACTGCGGGGCCGGCAGGCATGAATCCGGGCATAAGTAATCGAAATATCATAGAAAGAAGGGAAACAATATGAATATACTTGTTATCAACTGCGGAAGCTCCTCCTTAAAATTCCAGCTCATCGACGCGGAGACGGAGAAGCAGATCGCAAAAGGCCTCTGCGAGCGCATCGGCATTGAGGGCAGTCAGCTTGTTTACCAGCCTGCGGGCGGTGAAAAGGAAGAGACCGTAACGCCTATGCCCGATCATACCAAAGCCATAGAACTTGTTTTAAACGCGCTGATGAATGAAAAGACAGGCGTGGTGAAATCCCTGGATGAGATCGGCGCGGTAGGGCACCGTATCGTACACGGCGGTGAAAAGTTTGCGTCGTCCACAATCATCACAGAGGAAGTGATTGAAGCGATCAGAGCCTGCAATGATCTGGCTCCCTTACATAATCCGGCGAATCTGATCGGCATTGACGCCTGCAAAAAACTGATGCCGGATACGCCTATGGTAGGTGTGTTCGATACAGCCTTCCATCAGACCATGCCCCAGCATGCGTATCTGTACGGCCTGCCTTACGAGTATTATGAGAAATACAAGGTGAGAAGATACGGGTTCCACGGCACCAGTCATTCCTATGTATCCAGACGGGCGGCTGAGATCCTGGGCAGGAATTATGAAGACATGAAGATCATAGTCTGCCATCTGGGAAACGGCGCAAGCATTTCCGCTGTGGAAAACGGGCATTGCGTGGACACCTCTATGGGCCTTACGCCCCTTGAAGGGCTGATTATGGGCACCCGATCCGGCGATATCGATCCGGCGATTATTGAGTTTATCGCCCATAAGGAGAATAAGAGCATCGATGAGGTGATGACCATACTGAATAAGAAGTCCGGCGTGCTGGGCCTTTCCGATAATCTGTCCTCGGATTTCAGGGATCTGGAGAAATCCTATGTGGCAGGGGAGGAGAGAGGACTTCGCACGATTCTGGCGTTTTCTTACCGTGTGGCGAAATATATCGGCGCATACACTGCGGCCATGAACGGTGTGGACGCAATTTGTTTTACGGCTGGCGTGGGTGAGAACAACCCCCTGGTGAGGAAGCATGTGTGTGAACACCTGGGGTATCTTGGCATAACTCTGGATCAGGAGAAAAACCAGGTGCGCGGGGAGGATATGGAAATCAGTACCCCGGAATCCAAAGTGAAGGCGCTCGTCGTTCCCACCAATGAAGAACTTGCGATTGCGAGGGAGACTTTCGCGCTGGTGAAATAAAATTAGGAAAATAACAGCGGCCGTCACTACGAATCAGTGGCGGCTGTCTTTATATGCGCGGAAAACCTGCTGCAGATTGTATCTTACACACGAAAATGAACCACTTACCACCGGCGTTATTGCCGGAAAGCCTTCTGAGCGTTACTATGATCCCATAAGAAAAAGGAGGCGGATACCGATGAATATTCTGGTTATAAATGGGAGCCCGAAAGGGGAACAAAGCAACTCATATCAACTGACAAACGCTTTTTTGAGAGGGATAAAGGAGTCGGACAGTGAGGCGGCGATCAGACGGCGCACGGTCTGTCAGATGGATATCCGCCCCTGCCTTGGCTGTTTTTCCTGCTGGAACCGTACCCCCGGCAAGTGCTGTATGGAGGATGATATGGCACAGGTCATTCAGGATCTGCTCTGGGCGGATATCACAGTCTGGAGTTTCCCGCTGTATTATTATACGGTTCCAGGAGAACTGAAAAACCTGATAGACCGTCAGCTCCCCATGCTTCTTCCGTTTATGGAGGAGAAGGAGGGGCAGGCAGGAAACGGCGGGCATCCGTCCCGGTATGACATGAGCGGAAAGCGGACGGTGCTGATTTCCACTTGTGGTTTTTATACGGCAGAGGGAAATTATGACGGTGTGTACAGCCTTTTCGACCATTTCTGCGGGCGGGAAAACTATACGGCGATTTTTTGCGGCCAGGGAGAACTTTTCCGCGTGCGGGAGCTGTCTGCGGTCACGAGCGCGTATCTCTCCGTCGTGGAGCAGGCGGGACGGGAATACATGTCCGGCGGAATTTCCGCACAGAGCAGAGAGCGGCTCGCGCAGCTTCTGCTGCCGAGGGAAACCTTTGAGGCGTGCGCGGACGCAAGCTGGGGGATAGAAAAGGAGACCGATGGAACGGGAAAAGAAGGCGGCGGTAAAAAAACAGAGTCGGATACCCTGAAATTTACCAGGCAGATGGCGGCGCTTTATCGGAAGGAGAGCTGGCCCGGCAAAGACTTTGTGCTGGAAATGTGCTATACGGACGAGGAGGAAACTTACCAGATTCTGTTGGGCAAGGATGGCAGCCATGTCTGTACGGACGGCTCCCTTACAGCTGACACAAGGATCGAGACACCGGTCACGGTATGGCGTTCGATCGCGGCGGGAGAGATCCGGGGAGACGAGGCCATGATGCAGGGACTTTACCGTGTGCAGGGAGACTTTAACCTGATGCTGAAATGGGACGAGTATTTCGGTGGTTCCCATGCACAGACAAGGCAGCAGGCGGAAGCGTCCGCGCAGAAGAATACCGATATGAACATCCTGCTGATTCCTTGGATTGTATTCTGGGTGGCGGTCTCGATCAGCAGGCAGCCCGGATGCATAATTGGTATTTTGACCTGCGCGCTTGTGCCGCTAGCCTATTACCGGCATAGAAAAACGGTGTATGATGTGTTTGGCGGTGCACTTGTGACGGGATTTTCTGTGGCGATGCTGGCAGGCGTGTCCGAAACGTGGATGCTGCCGGTATCCTATCTGGTCTTCGGCCTGATGTGGCTGAGCTCCTGTCCCGGAAAGCGTATACCCCTTACGGCCCACTATTCCATGAACAGCTATGGTGGTGAGGGGGCTCTCAAAAATGGACTTTTTGTAAAGACGAACCGTATTCTCACTGTGTTATGGGGCATTCTTTATGTGATTACGGCAGTTTGTAGCTGGTTTTTGATGCGGTCGGCGGTGAGCGGGCTGACGGGGCTGATCAATTTTGTGCTCCCTGTTTTGATGGGGATTTTTACGATGTGGTTTCAGAAGTGGTACCCGGCGAGGGTGGCAAGGGGGAAATAGACTTATGAAAATAACAATACAGGATATTGCGCCCGGGGAAGAGGAAGAGATCATTGTAAGGTGCAGGGATTTGGATGAGGCACTCCTTCGCATGATTTACGAGCTAAAGACGAGACGCGGAAAGTTTACGGTCACGGACAATGATAAGATCAGACAGATTGACGCGGGAGACATCTATTATTTTGAGGCGGTGGACAACAAGGTATTTCTCTATCTGGAACAGGATGTGTTCGAGGTCAGATATAAGCTCTATGAGATTGAGGAAGGGTATGCTAATACGGATTTTTTCCGGGCATCTAAATCAGTGATTATCAATCTGGCCAAGGTGAAACAGTTTGCGCCGGATTTCGGCGGAAGGTTTGAGGCGCAGATGAGGAACGGAGAGCGGCTAATGGTTTCCAGACAGTATGTGCCGGCGCTGAAAAAGAGACTTGGCATGTGAAAAGCGGGGAATCTGAAACAGCAAACGAACACGGAAGTGAGGGCTGATATGAAAGCATATATAACGGAGAGTGTGAAAAAAAGGATGATGGAACTGCTGCTGACGTTCTGCATGGTGACCACTGGCAGTGTCTTTGTCTGTGCGGTTTATAACAAAGTGTTCTGGCCGCAGGGTACGTTTCTGGAGTCGGACATCCTCTGGCAGCTGCTGGCGCTGGCATTTGTGTGCAGCCTGGGCAATTTTATCCATTCCTATCGGGAAATCAGCCGCAGGCGGGCGGTGTTCAATAAAGGGCTGCACTATGTGTATATCAATGTGGTTGTGCTGGGCTGCGGTTATTGGTTTGAATGGATGGATATTGAAAATATCTCTATGCTGGCGGTTATGATGCTTGGAATCCTGGTTGTCTTTGCCGTCGTTTCTTATGTGATATGGAAACTGCACGCAAGAGAATCCGAGAATCTGAACAGGAAACTCAGAGAGTATCAGCAGGCGGTGGAAAAGGCGCCGCAGTCTGTCTGACCAGGAGACAGACCACATACAGGAAGTGCGATCAACGCAATATGTGGGCGGTATTATGGCAACATTTGTAAAGAAGAAAGCCGGCCTTTGCCTTACAGTCATAAGTAGTGGAGCGTGTTCGGGCACGGAAGCGAAGACGAGGAAAAAGGAGACGGGAAATGAAAAAAGGCGGGCGGTTCAAAAATTTGTTCACAGGATTGACGCTGGCAGGCATGGTTTTTGCGATTGCCGGGTGCGGTGCGGGCGGTGAAACACAGCATGACAGTGCGGAGACGGAGCAAACGACAGAAACAGGGGATACAGAGGCGGCGGAGACAGCAGAGGCGGAGGACGCGGCGCAGGAGCAGAAAACCGCCAACGTGCAGGATCCCCAGGAGTGGGAGTGGGATGTGCAGGACGAGGAGACGCTGCGGTATGCGTTTGCGAAGGCGTTCGGCGGCAGGGCAGGCGTCTGTGTGCCGATGGCAGCTCTTTCGGACACGGACAGAATGGCGATTGTGAAAGACCAGTTTAACAGTGTTACGATGGAAAACGAGATGAAGCCGGATACCCTTCTCGGGAATAAGCCGGTGATCGGGGAGGACGGGTTCCCGGTTCTTTCGTTTACGGTTCCCGATATGATGTTTAAGGAAATCAAGGCGTACAACGACACTGCGGGCAGGGACGGAAGAAAGATCATGGTGAGGGGACATGTGCTGGTATGGCATTCCCAGACGCCGGAGTGGTTTTTCCACGAGGAGTACAATGTGGATAAGCCTTATGTGGACAAGCAGACCATGCTTGCCCGTATGGAGAATTATATCAAACAGGTGATGGAGCACTACGAGGGTGAGGACAGCGAATACAGGGGGATGATTTATGCGTGGGATGTGGTGAACGAGGCGGTAAATGACACCGACGGCGGCATGCGCACCGACTCTTCCTGGTTCCGGGTATTTTACAGCTTTGATTATGTGGAATGGGCGTTTGTGTACGCAAACCGGTATGCGCCCGCTCATATCAAACTTTTTTACAACGACTATAACGACATCAACCCTAAAAAGGCGGACGGCATCTGCAAACTGATGGAACAGATCAAGTCAAATCCAGAAGCCCGAATCGACGGTATGGGTATGCAGGGCCATTACGATATGAATTTTTCCGATGTCCTGTTTAAACAGAGCGCCAGAAAATATGCGGCCGTTGTGGACGAGATTCAGATAACGGAGCTTGATCTGAAAGCGAGTACGGGTTTTGACGGAACCGATATGGAGGAGGAGTATCAGAAACAGGCGGATGTATACAAATCCCTGTATGATGCGGTGAAAAGTCTGAAACAGGAGGGTGTACCGATTACAGCGATCGTGTTCTGGGGAACGGACGACCGCCATTCCTGGCTGCAGAGCGCGAATGCGGCAGGCGGTTCGGCCGACGGCACAAGGGTCCAGTGCCCGCTGCTCTTTGATAAGGATTATCAGAAAAAGCCTGCGTTTTGGGCGTTCGTGGATGAATCTAAATTAGAGGGGCGCTAACTCTGCGCCCCTGCTCCAATTTTTTTGTCACTGTGTAAAATATGGTTGATCAGCCATTCTGTGAGAAATTCCATGAGATCCTCCAGCGTCTTCTGCTGGTTTTCATCGATTGCGTCCAGATCCATTTCCTCCAGTCTCGATACAAAAGCTTCGTGCGCCCGTCTCTGCGCCTCCAGCCCTTCATAGTGGATGCTCTCCATATAGAGCTCTTCATCCTGGAAATGGAATTTTGTGTAATCCCGCAGTTCTTCCAGAAGGTGAACGATCTCGTCATATTTGTCGAATGCCATATCATCCATCATCACGCGGTACACGTCCCCGATGATGCGGAACAGCTCCCGGTGTTCTTTGTCGATCAGCGGAATGCCGGTCAGGTAGGTATCGTTAAACTCGGGTGCGCATCTTTCCTCTGACGGTCTTAATTTGCCGATCATCAGGTCGGAACTGATAATGTGCCGGTACAGCCAGGTCACAAGATACCGCAGCAGATCTTCCAGCACGGCCTGCTGTGCATGGTCGGAGGAGAAGGAGTTTGTGATTCCGTTGATTTTGTCGCAGAAAAAGAGGTGCTGCTGTTTCTGCAGGGAAAGCTCGGGGTGGCGGATGCTTTCCATATAATCCTCTTCATGCCGGAAATGCTCTTCCGCATACTGTTCAAGACGCTCCACCATTTCCATAATACGGTCGTATTTGTCATTTAAAATCTGGTTATCCAGCAATTCCTGCGTTTCGTTTATTATCCGAAAAAGCTCCCTGTGTTCGCTGTCGATTTCCTTCACACCGATCAGGCAGTCGTCTGTAAAATAATACATAATTGGAGTCCTCCCTATAAAATATATCGTTACCTTTTCTTTTGGCCAATTATAACACAAAACAGGGACTAAACACAGAGGCCGGAAAAATATTTGTTCGCAGCGGATGCTGTTTTGTTATCCGAAGAGTCGGATTTGGGCGGGAACCCTTGAAAAAATGACGGAAAAGGAGTATAATAATATTGTTTTTGTGAACAGACTTATGGGGAAGGATGTGAAGGAATTGGACAAGAAACAGGGTAGAACCAAGAGCTTGAAGACAACGCTGGTATTAGTCTGCGCGACGCTCGGCATTATCATCGGGGTGGTGGTCGGTCTGATCGGCGTGATGACGATCAGAAACATATCCAACGGCGCTTATGATGAATACGCGAAGGCGATGGATGACGGGTATCGGACAGAGATTAAGTCCCAGGTGCAAAGTGTGCTGGCAATCCTGCAGGCGGAGTATGACAAGGCGGCAGCAGGGATTCTGACGGAGGAAGAGGCGAAGGCGGAGGCGGCGGAAATCGTCCGCGCCATGCGTTACCGGGATGACGACAGCGGTTATTTCTGGATAGACGATACGGATTACATACTGGTTATGCACCCGATTCTGCCGGAACAGGAAGGCAACAACCGTTATGATCTGGAGGATCAGAACGGCATTATGATCATTCAGTCGATTATGAAAGCCTGCCAGTCGGCGGACAAGGGCGGTTATAATGAATTTTACTTTACAAAAGCGGACGGGGTGACCGTTGCGCCGAAGGTAGCCTATTCCGGCTATTTTGAGCCTTGGGGCTGGGCTGTTTCCACGGGAAACTATGTGGATGACATGGAGCTGGAGATGCAGGGGATCAAGGATTCGATTGTCAGGGAGTTTCGAAATTCCTGCATCCTTATGGCAGGCTGCTGCGTCATTCTGCTGATCATTACGGTGGTGGTATCTTTCATCGTTGGTGAGTTTCTGGTAGTGCCTCTTCGCAGGGTGAAAGACTTCGCAGTCAGCATCTCTGAGGGTGACCTGACGGCGGATGTGGAAGTAAAACAGAGAAATGAGATGGGTGTGGCGGCGGACAGCTTAAACACGGCCAGGGAAAAGATTCATGGTCTCATTATGGCGATTGCCGGGACGGCCCATAAGGTAGAGGACATGACGGTCGAGTTCGATGAAAGCTTCCGGCAGATGGAGAAATCCATCGGTGAAGTGGATATCGCGGTGGAGGAGATTGCCAAAAATATTACCGCTCAGGCGGCATCCACGTCGGATGCTACAGGAGAGGTCAATAAAATTGCGGAGGGAATCGACAGAACAACCAAGGAAGTGGCGGATCTGCGAGACAACTCCGGCTCCATGAAGAAGCTGAGTCAGGAGTGTTCTGATAAGCTGCAGGAGCTGGTACAGGCCAATATGCGCACCAAGGAAGATGTGGTGAGCATGCAGACCCAGGCGGAAGCCATCAACGAGGCTGCGGATGCCATCAAGCAGGCGGCAGGGCTGATTGACGCGATTGCGGACCAGACGAATCTGCTGGCGCTGAATGCGTCCATTGAGGCTGCCCGCGCCGGGGAGAGCGGCAAGGGCTTTGCGGTGGTAGCCACGGAGATCGGCGCGCTGGCGAACCAGTCCACGCAGGCGGTAGGTGAAATCTCCAAGATTATCAACGATCTGGTAAGTAAGTCGGTGCAGTCTCTGCAGATTATGGAGAAGGTCAACGGGACGGTGGAGCATCAGGTGGATGTGTTAAACGACACCCAGAGTATTTTCAAGGATCTGTACGCGAACCTGGATCAGTGTATGACCTCTATCGTGAGCATAGAGGAAATGACGGAGGACATCGAGAGGCAGAGACAGGGCATTACCACCGTGCTGGATACGTTAAACAGTCTGGCTCAGGACAATGCGGCGTCCTCACAGGAGACGTCAGCCATGACTGAAGAACTGGGTCAGATTGTGTCCAGATCCAAGGAAATGGTGGAAGATTTAAAGGGCGATGTGGATCATCTGGTAGGCGGTGTGGAGCAGTTCTCCGTCTGAGCAGCCGGTCTGCGCTCCAGGCAGAGCCTGGAGCTATCGGGCATTCGCCCGATGAAGCACAGGCGGTATACAGCCTTATGTGAGCAAGCTCCCAACGTCTGATACCGCCTGTGCTTCGCCCGGCTCATTGCATACGTTAAATTATCGGTTGACAAACTGGGATGCCCTATGTATAATTGTTTGAGTGTGGATAGGAGTCTGCTATGTTCGTGAACCTGACAGATGTGCTTACAAACGAAGACAGAGTTATTTCCATGCAGGCGGAAGCGCAGATCGAAGAAGTTTCCGTCGGCGGGGAGAAGTATTCGGTGTCGGCTTCATCACCGATAAGCTTTGTTTTTACAAACACGGGTAAAGGCAGGGCACGGATCGAAGGGAAAGCAGCGTTTACTTTTTCGGCGGCTTGTGACAGATGTCTGAAGCCTGTGGAGGAGAAGCGGGAAATCCGCTTTACGAGGGAAGTGTGGGCGCCGGATATGGCGGCTGATTCTTCGATCTATGAGGAACAGCTATTCATGGAAGGCTTTCAGATGAACGTAGAGGACTTGCTGATCAGTGAGATAGTGACAAGCTGGCCTATGAAGATTCTGTGTAAGCCGGATTGTAAGGGGATCTGCCCCATATGCGGCAGGGATCTGAATACGGGGACATGCAGTTGTGATACGTTTGTTCCCGATCCCAGGATGGCGGCGATCAAAGATATTTTTGAAGCGGATAAGGAGGTGTAACGATGTCTATTTGTCCTAAAAACAAATCTTCTAAGGGTAGAAGAGATAAAAGAAGAGCAAACTGGAAAATGACTGCTCCTACTTTGGTAAAATGCAGCAAGTGCGGCGCGCTGATGGTGCCTCACAGAGTATGTAAGAAATGCGGAACATACAACAAAAAAGAGATCATCGCAGTTGATTGATCGATGTGCACGGGCTTTTCGGGAACCTCTCGAAGAGCCTTGATTTTTTTGGGCGGATTTAGTATATTATAACTATTCAAACAGGGCTGAAAACAGGCTTAGAAGAAACGGAAGGTTGCGTATGAGCGAATGGATTAGAGTGGCCGTAGACGCTATGGGGGGAGACAATGCTCCGGCGGAGACGGTGAAGGGCGCTGTGGAGGCGGTGAACGAGAGCGGTAAGATACAGGTGTATCTGGTAGGAAAGCAGGATGTTCTGGAAAAAGAGCTTGCTGGATATACCTATATGAAGGAACAGATTGTGGTTGTGCATGCCTCTGAGATTATTGAGACGGCAGAACCGCCGGTGATGGCGATCCGAAAAAAGAAAGATTCCTCGCTCGTGAAAGCACTTAATCTTGTGAAGGACGGCACCTGTGACGCCTTTGTGTCGGCCGGCAGTACAGGGGCGACCCTTGTGGGAGGCCAGGTGATTGTGGGACGGATCAAGGGGGTGGAGAGACCGCCGCTTGCGCCGCTGATTCCCACGGCAACGGGCTGTTCCCTGCTGATCGACTGCGGTGCGAACGTGGATGCCAGACCTTCCCATCTGGTACAGTTTGCGAAGATGGGATCGGTTTATATGGAATATGTGATGGGCGTGAAGCATCCGAAGGTCGGCATTGTGAATATCGGCGCCGAGGAGGAAAAGGGAAACGCCCTGGTGAAGGAAACGTTTCCTCTTTTGAAGAACTGTTCTGGCATCAACTTTATCGGAAGTGTGGAGGCAAGGGATATTCCGGCGGGAGCGGCAGATGTCATTGTATGTGAAGCTTTTGTAGGCAATGTGATTCTGAAAACTTATGAGGGTGTGGGCCTGACGCTGATCTCCAAGGTGAAGGAGGGCATGATGTCTACACTTCGCAGCAAAATCGGCGCGCTGCTGGTGAAGCCTGCGCTTAAGAATACTTTGAAAGCCTTTGATCTGGAACAGTACGGCGGTGCGCCGCTTCTGGGGCTTAAGGGGCTGGTGGTGAAGACTCACGGCAGCTCTAAGGCGAATGAGATTAAAAATTCTATTTTGCAGTGTATTGCTTTTAAAGAACAGCAGATCAGCGAAAAGATCCGGGAGAGGGTTACGACGCAGGAGAATGACGGGTAATTTGGAAGCAGTAAGATACCAACAGCGGTAGACGCTTTAGAAAGCGGAGAGGTTTGTTTTGCGATGGAGTTTGATAAATTACGGGAAGTGATAGCGGGGATTTTAAGTGTAGATCCTAAGGAGATCACGGAAGAGACTACCTTTCTGGAGGATCTGGGAGCGGATTCTCTGGATGTATACCAGATTATTATGGGAATTGAGGATGCCTTTCAGATTGAAATACCGGCAGAAAAGGCAGAGCACATCACTACGGTTGGTGAGGCAGTAGAACTGATTAAGAGCAGCAGGGAGTAAGCGGTCAGCCCTTTCTGATAAGGAAGGGGCTTTTCCATGCGGAGGTTTTTATGACAGATGAGACGTTTGGCGCGTTGGAAGAAAAAATTGGATACCGGTTTCGGGACAAAACGCTTTTGCGGCGGGCGCTGACCCACAGCTCTTATGCCAACGAGATGAAGATTAATAAATACAAGGACTACGAGCGGCTGGAATTTCTGGGAGACGCCGTGCTGGAGCTTGTGAGCAGTGACTTCCTTTTCCGGGAACGGGAGGAGACACCCGAAGGGGAGCTTACGAAATTGCGCGCTTCCATGGTCTGCGAGCCGGCGCTTGCTTACTGTGCAAGGGAATTTTCCCTGGAACAGTTTATTCTGCTTGGCAAGGGCGAGGAGGCAACCGGGGGAAGGACCCGTGATTCCATTGTTTCCGATGTAATGGAGGCGGTGATCGGAGCCATTTATCTGGACGGGGGACTGGAGGAAGCTTCGTCATTCATACATCGCTTTATCCTTTCGGATCTGGAGCATAAACAGCTTTTTTATGATGCCAAGACGATTCTGCAGGAGCTTGTGCAGCAGGAGAACACGGGCGGGCTTCGTTACGAACTCGTGAAAGAGGAAGGACCGCAGCATGATAAGATTTTTGAGGTTGTGGTATATGTGGGAGAGAAAAAGGCGGGATGGGGAGTCGGCCATTCCAAGAAGGCGGCGCAGCAGCAGGCGGCCTACCAGGCTCTTCTTGCGAGAAAAGAAAGGTAATATATGTATTTAAAGAGTATAGAGGTACACGGATTTAAATCCTTTGCAAATAAAATTAAGTTTCAGTTTCACAACGGCATTACGGGTATTGTCGGACCGAACGGCTCCGGCAAGAGTAACGTGGCCGATGCGGTCAGATGGGTGCTTGGAGAGCAGCGGATCAAACAGCTTCGCGGTGTGTCCATGCAGGACGTAATTTTTTCTGGAACAGAGCTGAGAAAGCCGCTGGGTTATGCCTATGTGGCAATTACGCTGGATAATTCGGATCATCAGCTTCCCATAGATTTTGATGAGGTAACGGTGTCGAGACGTCTGTACCGTTCCGGGGAGAGCGAATATATGTTAAACGGGGCGCCCTGCCGCCTGAAGGACGTCAACGAACTGTTTTACGATACGGGTATCGGTAAGGAAGGCTACTCCATTATCGGACAGGGACAGATTGATAAAATTCTCAGCGGCAGGCCAGAGGAGCGCAGGGAGCTTTTTGATGAGGCAGCAGGTATTGTAAAATTTAAGAGAAGGAAGTATGCGGCGCAGAAAAAGCTGGAGGCGGAGAAACAGAACTTAGTGCGTGTGAACGATATATTGTCGGAACTGGAGAAGCAGACAGGGCCACTCGAAAAGCAGGCGGAAAAAGCCAGGGTTTACCTTCGAAGGAAGGAAGAACTAAAAACCCTTGATGTCAATGTTTTTCTGCTGGAAAACGTGCGGATCACGGAGCAGCTTAAAGAGGTGGATCAAAAGCTGGGTATCGCATCCGGGGATCTGCAGGAAACCACGGATCAATACGAGTCCATCAAGGAGGAGTATGAGCGTATTCAGACCCGGATAGAACAGCTTGACACAGAGATTGAGACGGCGAGGGCTACGCTCACGGACACAGGTGTGATGCGTTCCAAGCTGGAAGGCGAGATCAATGTCTTAAAGGAGCAGATCCATTCCGCCGAGGGAAATGAGGAACATCTGCAGACGCGCATCAACAGCATCAGCGAACAGCTTGCAGAGAGAGATAAAGAGCGGGAGACCATTCTCGCGGAGAAACAGGAGATTGATGAGAAGCTGGCGGCTCTGGAGGAGGAGCGGACAAAGGCCAGAGAATTGCTGGAGAAAACCCAGAGCGAGATAGAAACGCTAAATAATCATATAGAAAGCGGAAAAAATACCATTATAGAGGCACTGAATAACCGGGCTACCATCAAATCCAGGCTGGGGCGTTTTGATACCATGCTGGAGCAGGTGAATATCCGAAAGGCGGAATTAAATTCCAGACTCCTGCGCGCCAAATCCGATGAGGCGGAGCAGACGGAGACGATCAAAAAGCTGGAGGAGGAGTTTGAGGCAATCACCGCTTCCATCAAGGAGCTGTCGGAGCAGCAGGAGCTTATGGAGGAGCGTCTTGCCGGTGTGCGGGACGAGCTGGCCGGTAAGGATCAGAAGCTGCGGGATACCCAGGTGCTCTACCACCAGCAGAAGTCCAAGCTGGAGGCGCTTTCCAATCTGACAGAACGCTATGAAGGCTATGGCGGAAGCGTCAAGGCGGTCATGGAGAAAAAGGAGACGGAGAAGGGTATTATCGGCGTTGTGGCGGATATCATCCAGGCGGAGGCAAAGTACGAGACTGCCATAGAGACGGCTCTTGGAGGCAATATCCAGAACATTGTAACGGAGGATGAGGAGACTGCCAAGCGGATGATCGGCTTTTTAAAAAAGGCCAGAGCCGGGCGTGCCACATTCCTTCCGCTGACAAGCATTACCCGTCCGCAGGAGTTTAAAAACCCCGAAGCGCTGAAGGAGCCGGGTGTGGTAGGGATGGCGGATGCCCTTGTGAAAATTGAGAAAAAGTACAAAAATGTGGCCAAGGCTATGCTTGGGCGCATTATGGTCGTTGACAATGTGGATCATGCGGTAAAGATCGCCAGAAAGTTTGATTATGGTATCCGCATGGTTACGCTGGAAGGAGAACTTCTGGTACCAGGCGGTGCCATCAGCGGCGGCGCGTTTAAGAATAATTCCAATCTGCTTGGCAGACGGCGGGAGATGGAGGAGCTTGAGAAGAAAGTAAAGCAGTACGTGAAGGAGATCGACCAGATCTTAAATGAGATCGAGGAGACCAAGCGGGGGCGTAATAAAATGCGTCTCGAGATTGAGGATATCAAGGGTCAGATCCAGCGGAAGTTTATTGAGCAGAACACCGCCAGAATGAGTGTGATGCAGGCGGAGGAGAAAAAGAACGAGACGACGGAGGGCTTTGGCGAGTTAAAGACGGAAGAGCAGGATATCGAAACCCAGATCGGCGAAATCCGGGCAGGGAAGGAGGAGGCCGCGAAGGAACTGGCTGATTCCGAGGCACTTGAAAAGAGTGTAGAGACCCAGATCGCCGAATTTCAGGCACAGCTTGAGGAAAAGCGCGTGCTTGAATCCGAGCAGGCGGCGCAGACGGGCGAGTGGGATGTTGAAGTGGAAAAGATGCGGCAGAACGCAGACTTCAAAAGACAGAATCTGGAGCGTGTAGACGGAGAGAGAGAACGCTGCCGTTCAGAACTGAACGAAGTGAAGGAAGGGCTGCATCTGGGCAAAGAGGAAGTGGAGCGCAAGAAAGAGAGTATTCTTGAGATTGAGAGAACTATTGAAGCATCCCATACTGCGCAGACCGACGCGGAAAAAAAGCTGAAAGAAGATATGGAGACGAAGGAGACGCTTTCCGGGAAACAGAAAAACTTCTTTGGAACCAGAGAGGAGCTGGCCCAGCGAATGACGGCGCTGGACAAGGAAGTATACCGTTTGAATGCCCAGAAGGAGCGGATGGAGGAATCTATCGAGTCCCACATCAATTATATGTGGAATGAGTACGAGATCACCCTCTCCGATGCGGAAGGGTTAAAGAATGAGGAGATGACCGATCTGCCGGCCATGAAGAGGGAGATTGGCAGCCTGAAGGACGCGATCAGAAAACTTGGCGATGTGAACGTGAATGCCATTGAGGATTACCGAAACCTGATGGAACGTTATACGTTCTTGAAGACCCAGCATGACGATCTGGTGGAGGCGGAGAAAACTTTGCTCGGTATCATCGAAGAGCTGGACACCTCCATGCGGAAACAGTTTAATGAGAAATTTGCCCAGATCAACCGGGAGTTTGACAAGGTGTTCAAGGAGCTGTTCGGCGGCGGCAAAGGATCCCTTGAGCTGATTGAGGACGAGGACGTGCTGGAGGCGGGTATTCTGGTGATTGCGCAGCCGCCGGGAAAGAAACTGGTCAATATGATGCAGATGTCCGGCGGAGAGAAATCCCTAACGGCGATCTGTCTGCTCTTTGCAATCCAGAATTTGAAACCTTCGCCATTCTGTCTTCTTGACGAGATCGAGGCGGCTCTGGACGAGAACAATGTGACACGGTTTGCGAAGTATCTGCACAAGCTGACGAAGAGCACGCAGTTTATTGTGATTACACACAGACGCGGCACTATGGAGAAAGCGGACCGGCTTTATGGCATTACCATGCAGGAGAAGGGAATCTCTACACTGGTAAGCGTCAACCTGATCGACAAAGAATTAGAGTGAAAAGAACTTCTGGCTATTCACAGCAGAGGCTGTTTCGTGGAGAAGTTCTATGTTTCACGCAGGAGAATGCATAAAGAACATTCTCCGAGATTAAAGAGAGGTAGGATATGGGAGAAGAAAAAAAGGGCTTCTTTGGCAGGCTGAAGGCGGGTCTTACCAAGACAAGGGACAATATTGTACATGGCATGGACTCGGTGTTCGGGGGTTTTTCCAGTATCGACGACGACTTCTACGAGGAGCTGGAAGAAATCCTCATTATGGGAGATATCGGTGTGAACGCCACCGAGGAGATTCTGGAGCGGCTGAAAAAGCAGGTCAGGGAGAACCGTATCAAGGAGCCGGCGGCCTGTCGGGAACATCTGATCAACAGCATCAGGCAGCAGATGGAAGTGGGGGACACCGCCTACGATTTTGAAAAGGAACGGTCGGTGGTGATGGTCATTGGCGTCAACGGCGTGGGAAAGACAACCACGGTTGGAAAACTCGCAGGACAGCTCAAGAGACAGGGGAAAAAAGTGTTGATTGCGGCGGCGGATACATTCCGTGCGGCGGCTGGAGAGCAGTTGTCAGAATGGGCGGACCGTGCCGGGGTGGACATGATCGGCGGTACGGAGGGTGCCGACCCGGCAAGTGTGATTTTCGATGCGGTGAACGCGGCGAAGGCAAGAAATGTGGATGTGCTTTTGTGTGATACGGCCGGACGGCTTCATAATAAAAAGAATCTGATGGAGGAATTGAAAAAGATCAACCGTATTATCGACCGGGAGTTCCCGGATGCCCACCGGGAGAATCTGGTGGTTCTGGACGGCACCACAGGACAGAATGCCCTGCAGCAGGCGAAGGAGTTTGGCGAGGTGGCGGATGTGACGGGCATCATTTTGACAAAGCTGGACGGAACAGCCAAGGGCGGCATTGCGGTGGCCATCCAGTCGGAATTACAGATCCCGGTGAAGTATATCGGCGTGGGTGAGTCCATAGAGGATCTGCAGAAGTTTGATGCGAAGCAGTTTGTGGATGCGCTGTTTGATGTGAAAGAGGAAGAGTAGGGAGGCACAGTGGGGATGGATGCAATGACATTAGATCAGTTTGAAGAAGCCTATGAGGTGGTGAAAGAGGTTACCTCGGAGACAAAGCTCGTATACAGCGATTATTTCAGTGCGCAGACCGGGAATAAGGTTTACCTGAAGCCGGAAAACATGCAGCTAACGGGAGCCTATAAGCTTAGAGGCGCCTACTATAAAATCAGCACTCTGACGAAGGAAGAGCGGGAGAAGGGACTGATTACGGCATCCGCCGGAAATCATGCCCAGGGTGTAGCCTACGCGGCCAAATGCTACGGGGTAAAAGCTGTGATTGTGATGCCTACCACAACCCCTCTGATCAAAGTGAACCGCACCAAAAGCCACGGGGCGGAAGTAATCCTGTACGGGGACGTGTATGATGAGGCCTGTGCCCATGCACTGGAACTGGCGGAGAAGAACGGTTATACTTTTGTACATCCCTTTGACGATCTGGATGTGGCTACAGGGCAGGGAACCATCGCTATGGAGATTATCAAGGAGCTTCCGCTGGTGGACTATATTCTGGTGCCAATCGGCGGCGGTGGTCTTGCCACCGGTGTATCTACCCTCGCAAAGCTCTTAAATCCGAAAATAAAGGTGATCGGCGTGGAGCCTGCAGGCGCGGCCTGTATGCAGGAATCCATCAAGGCGGGAAAGGTACAGACCATGCCGCAGGTCAATACCATTGCGGACGGCACTGCTGTGAAAACACCGGGGGAAAAGATTTTCCCTTATGTGAGCAAAAATCTGGATGGCATCATCACCGTGGAGGATGAGGAGCTGGTAGTAGCTTTTCTCGATATGGTGGAAAACCATAAGATGGTGGTGGAAAATTCCGGGCTTCTCACGGTGGCAGCCTTAAAACATCTGGATGTGAAGAATAAGAAGATAGTTTCCATTTTGAGCGGCGGCAATATGGACGTGATTACTATGTCCTGCGTGGTTCAGCAGGGGCTTGTGCTGCGCGACAGGATTTTCACCGTGTCGGTGCTTCTGCCGGACAAGCCGGGTGAGCTTTCCCGGGTGTCCGACGTGATCGCGAAGCAGAGCGGCAATGTCATCAAGCTGGAGCACAACCAGTTCGTCTCCATCAACCGCAACGCGGCGGTGGAGCTTCGGATTACGCTGGAAGCCTACGGCACGGAGCACAAAAACCAGATCATCAAAGCGCTTAAGGACAATGGGTATCAGCCCAAGCTTGTGCGGGCAAGTATATAGGTTTTTCGAGCTTGCGCTGCGGAGTGATATAAAACTCCCAAAATGGATATGATAACAAGATACAAAAAAAGGCAGGAGTCATATTCATGCAGAAATTGAAAAAATATGTTATTATTACGGCAGCGGCATTTGTGTACGCCGTCGGGGTCAGTCTCTTTACAGACCCTAATAATATGGCGCCGGGCGGCGTGACAGGTATCTCCATTATTCTGAGCAGGCTGCTGCCGGTCAGCACAGGTACCTTTATTATGCTGATCAACATACCGATCCTGATTTTTGCAGTATGGAAATTCGGAATCGCTTTTACGGTGTCAACGATCTATGCCATAGCGCTGATCTCATCCTTTACGAATGTACTGTCGCCATACGGGGCAGCTACGGATGACATCCTGCTGGCGGCTCTGGTGGGCGGTACACTCACGGCGGTCTCCATCGGCGTGATCTTTCGCGCGGGAGCAACTACAGGAGGCACGGACATTATCGTCAAGGCGCTGCGGCTGCGGTTTCCCCATCTGAAGACGGGGAAGATATTCTTTATCGCGGACGCGCTGGTGGTGACTCTCTCAGGCATCGTATTCCGGGATCTGAACGCTGCGCTGTATGCGGCGATTTCCGCCATCTGCACCTCTGTGGTGATGGACGTTGTGCTCTACGGCAGGGATGAGGCAAAACTTCTGTATATCATCAGCAGCAGGGCGGAGGAAATTGCGGGGCGGCTTTTGTCGGATTTAGATATCGGCGTGACATATATAAAAGGGCAGGGCGCATATAGTGGAGATAACAAGCGGGTGATTATGTGCGTGGTGAAAAAGCCTGTAACACCCAGAGCGGAGGAGATTGTAAAACAGGAGGATCCCCATTCCTTTATGATTATCACAAGTGCAACTGAGGTGTTTGGGGAAGGGTACAAAAGCTACTTTAGTGAGCGCATGTAGCGGCATGCGCAGATAAAAGGAGAGTTTATGCAGGAGAATCATTCGCATGGAAAGCGCAGCAGGAAGAAACGAAGGAGAAGCGAGAACAGCATTCTCGCAGGATCCATTCTCCTCTGTATCGTTACGCTGACGGCGGTTACGATCTGTCTGGTCATGGTGTTCCAGTACCGGGCAGTTCAGCAGAAGAACACAGCGGTTATGAGCGAACTGGAGACAATACGGCTGAAAGAGGAGGCGGCTTACAATCAGGCGGAAGTGGATGCCATGATTGAGAGTGCGGTGGAGGAAGCGAAGGAAAAAGCAGGGGAAGAGGTGAGTGAGCAATTCCTTGGCCGGATAAAGGAGTTTATGACTTCCGGGCAGGGGACAACTGAGATGCTCAGGGCATTTTTCCCGGATGAGATTGTGGTGGCGGACACCGGGAAGTATTACTTTTTTCCGATTCTGGAAGGGCTTGCCAAGAATACATACGATCCAGAGTCCTTTATGCCGGACGGGGACGGCGTCATGCACTATTATGTGAATGGAGAGCGGGCATCCCGGAAGGGAATAGACGTATCCAGATACCAGGATAAAATAGACTGGGAGAAAGTGGCCTCTGACGAAGTAGATTATGCCTTTATCCGCCTGGGAATCCGGGGATATACGGAAGGGGAGATCATGGAGGATGAAACCTTCCAGGATAACATCGAAGGTGCGCTGAAAAATGATATTGATGTGGGCGTATACTTTTTCACCCAGGCTATGAGCGAGGAGGAGGCAGAGGAGGAAGCCGGGTTTGTGATTGAGTCCATTGCGCCTTACAAGGTGGAGTACCCCGTGGTTATTGACGTGGAGGCGGTGACGAGCACAAATGCCCGGGGGAACGATCTGACAAGCGCGGAGCGGACAAAATACTGCATCACTTTTTGTGAAAAGATCAAGGAGGCCGGATATACGCCAATGATATACGGCAACTTGAAGACTTTTACGCTGCTGTTGGACATCAAGGAACTGGAGGCGTATGACAAGTGGTTTGCCTACTATGATGAGTCATATTATTTCCCTTATGATTTTAAGATCTGGCAGTACACCAATAAGGGGAGGGTTGCTGGCATCAAGGGTGATGTGGACTTGAACATCAGCTTTGAGGCGCCCAGGGATGATGAGGACGATGATACGTAAGGAAAGCAGAGGGCGGAAAACGGTAGTGATACATCAGACCAGCCACAGAGTGCTTTGAGATGGCTGAATGTCTGCGGCGTATGAAAGTACGGAATAACTATGAAATACAAAATAAGGAAAGGCAGGGTTACGATATGAAATACGAATTTGAAGGTACTGTAGAATTTCGGGAGAATGAGAATGCCATCTCCGTGCCCTTCAATGTCTGGGAGGTCTGTGAGAAAGTGGGAGATGCGCCGGTACGCGTCTGCTTCGATGACGTGTGCTTTATCTGCGACCTTCTGCCAAAAGGGCAGGGATATTACGATATCCCGGTAAGTCAGGATACGCTCTCCAAAGTGGAGCTCGGTAAAAAATATCTGATCTCCATTGAGATTGTAGGAAATGTCATGGCAAGAATCGGGGACAGTCCTTACAGTGTGGAGCACCCGATCCGCAAAATTGAAGGGGTGGAGCTTGTGACACAGCCCTGGGACGGCCTGTGTGGACAGTCCTGCATTGCCATGATAGCGGGAACCACGCTGGATGAGGCCTGCGATATTATGAAGTGCAGGGAGTGGCAGGCAAACATGAGCAAGATGATCGCTACGTTGGAATATCTGGGCATCCGCCATGCGGATAAGATCGTGTATACGCTTGGAAAGGAAGTGGAGCTGCCGAAGTGTACCATCATCATGGAGCGCATGGGCAGATACAGCCATTATCTTGTAGGATACGAAGGTAAGTATTATGATCCCAATCTTGGTGTAATCAAAGAGTTTGATATGGCGAAGATGGTGGGGTACCTGGAGATTGTAGTGTAGATTCTGAAATGAAATTGGAAAGGGCATCGCGTAATCACCTGGTTGGATGATTTGGCGACGCCCCTTCTTTGTTTTTCCATATAATATGGCTGCTTTCGGTTAGGCTGATAGAGATCAGTTCTCGTTCATTTTATGTATGGATTCGGCGATACTGTTGGCGTCCTGCGTGATCTTTTTATAGATCTCCGTGGACTGCTTGGAGAATGCGCCCATCTGTTTCGCGATGATACCGAAACCGGCTCCTGCCGCGCCGACCCGGGCGGTTTCAATGGATGCGTTTAACGCCATGATCGTCTGCTTGGAGGCGATCGCCTCAAGCTCCCTGGTGTTTGCCTTAATCCGGGTTACCGTTTCGGTCGCGTTGGCAATTTCTTCTTCCCACACATGGATTTTTTTGTATTCGGTTGCGTTCATATATTCCTGTAAGACCATTCGGTTTACCACATCGTTCAGAAGGGAGGCAGCCGCGCGGATGGCCGCTTCAGAGCGCACCGGCACTTTGTGGACGGCACGGATATATGTGCTCGGATCAATTCCCAGATCTGCAGCGATGGCGGCAAATTTTTCCTCATCCGGCTCGTGGGGGAGAACCTGACCGCCGATCACGGCCCCTAATTTCTCTCCGTTTAAAATGATGTCGATGGAAAAATCCATCAGCCCCGCATGGCATTCATAGACACCCTGACCGGCGGCGTCGCATTTTTGGCAGCGCTTCGCTCCTTCGGCGCAGCCCCGGGTATGTTTCATACAAAAATCGGTAAAGCCGCTTCCTTTAGTGATATAGCTGTCTTCTGTATCAATGGCAACGGCAGCAAGCCCGGTTGCCTGCGAAAAAGCGTCCTGAATTTTCTGCAAATGGCTTACATCCATAAAATCTGAGAGTTTCATGTCGATTCCCCCTCCTTCAACAATATTAAATTTATTATATCATGTTTTTTGACAAATGCCTATCTTTTTGTATGGTACAATACACTTGGTGCAGAAAGTAAAAATGTACTCATGACGGAGATTTCCCTTGCATGGCTGCTAAGGAGATTACGGTTTGTCAAGAAAAAATACTTGACACATTGTTCCTGCTAGTGTAAAATGCAAAAGTCGGCGGTTGTCAGCCGTAAATTTGCAACTGTGCCGTCCTGGGTTTTGAGGCGGCAGCGCAGAAGTGATGAAAACATGGAAAAAATTGTAGAACAGGGTTTATTGTATGATTTCTATGGAGAATTGCTGACGGGACACCAGCAGGAGATTTACGAGAGCGTGGTGTACGAGAATCTTTCCCTTGGAGAGATTGCGGAGGCGAAAGGAATCAGCAGACAGGCGGTGCACGATATCGTGAAACGCTGTGATAAAATACTTCTCGGATACGAAGAGAAGTTAAAGCTGGTGGAAAGGTTTACGAATATTAAAGAGAAGATCGAGCAGATCAACCGCCTTTCCGAACAGTACGAGAACGGGGAATTGGAAAGCCCGGTGTCCTACGGTTCACAGATCAGGGAATTGTCGGCCCGGATTATGCAGGAATTATAGCACTTGGTACCGATATACCGGGACAATGAAGAAAGGCATAGGGACAGATGGCGTTTGAGAGTCTGACGGATAAACTGCAGAATGTATTTAAGAATCTGAGAAGCAAAGGCCGGCTGACCGAGGAGGACGTCAAGACCGCTTTAAAAGAGGTTAAGATGGCGCTTTTGGAGGCTGACGTTAATTTTAAGGTGGTCAAGCAGTTTGTAAAGTCCGTGGAAGCGCGGGCTGTCGGCGCTGATGTGCTGAACGGTTTAAATCCCGGACAGATGGTTATTAAGATCGTGAACGAGGAAATGGTGTCCCTGATGGGCTCCGAGACCACGGAAATCACTATGCAGCCGGGGAAGTCCATCACGGTCATTATGATGTGCGGCCTGCAGGGTGCAGGTAAGACCACCACCACGGCAAAGATTGCCGGGAAGGTAAAACTGAAAGGGAAAAAGCCCCTTCTTGTGGCCTGTGATGTGTACCGTCCTGCGGCCATCAAACAGCTTCAGGTAAACGGGGAAAAGCAGCAGGTGGATGTTTTCTCTATGGGAGAGAACCATAAGCCTGTCAATATCGCGAAGGCGGCCATAGAGCATGCCCAGAAGAACGGCCACAATGTGGTGATTTTAGATACGGCAGGCCGTCTGCATATAGATGAAGAGATGATGGAAGAGCTGATCGGCATCAAGGAAAACGTGGAAGTGCACCAGACGCTTTTGGTGGTGGATGCCATGACCGGTCAGGATGCCGTCAACGTAGCGAAGGACTTTGATGAGAAGGTTGGCGTAGACGGGGTGATTCTGTCCAAGATGGATGGTGATTCCAGAGGCGGTGCGGCGCTCTCCATCAAGGCTGTTACAGGCAAGCCGATCCTTTATATTGGTATGGGCGAGAAACTTTCCGATCTGGAGCAGTTTTACCCGGATCGTATGGCAAATCGGATTCTCGGTATGGGTGATGTGCTCACGCTCATTGAGAAGGCTCAGCAGAATATTGACATAGACGAAGACAAAGAAAAAGAGATGGCTGCCCGTATGAAAAAGGGCAAGTTCGATTTCGAGGACTATCTGGAAAGCATGAAACAGATGCGCAATATGGGCGGGCTTTCCGGGATCCTGAGTATGATGCCCGGCATGGGAAGCAAGATGGCGGACATTGAGTCTGCGGTGGATGAAAAACAGCTTGCCCGCATGGAGGCGATCGTCCTTAGCATGACGCCGCAGGAGCGGCAGAATCCCAAGCTCCTAAATCCCAGCAGGAAAGGGCGCATTGCCAAGGGAGCCGGGGTGGATATTGCGGTAGTCAACCGTTTTATCAAGCAGTTTGAGCAGTCGCAGAAGATGATGAAACAGATTCCCGGCATGATGGGTGGTAAGAAAGGCCGGGGTATGTTCGGCGGATTAGGCGGTATGAAATTCCCATTTTAGGGTTTCAAAAATAAAAAAATTCTATTTTTTACAGGAGGCAGAAGAAATGGCAGTTAAGATCAGATTGAGAAGAATGGGACAGAAAAAGCATCCTTTTTACAGGATTGTAGTAGCAGATTCCAGATCTCCCAGAGATGGCAGATGTATCGCAGAGATCGGCACCTACGATCCCAACACGGATCCCAGCACCTACAAAGTGAATGAGGAAGAGGCGAAGAAGTGGCTTGCCAACGGCGCACAGCCCACGGAGATCGTGAGCAGAATCTTCAAGACGGTAGGTGTGACAAAGTAAGGGAGCTTATAGCTGTGAAGGCACTGAACAGTTATGAGGGCTTCAGGTCGCTTTTGGAGGTGGACTATGAAAGAATTGGTTGAAGTGATCGCAAAAGCTCTTGTGGAAAACCCGGACGAAGTCGTGGTGACACAGAAGGAGGAAGGCAAGAACATTACCGTGGAACTCCATGTGGCTCCTTCCGATATGGGAAAAGTTATTGGCAAGCAGGGACGTATCGCAAAGGCGATCCGCTCTGTGGTCAAGGCAGCGTCATCTAAGGACAATAAGAGAGTGGATGTAGAGATCATCTGACGGATAAGCCTCACGGATTCCTCTGTGAGGCTTATTTGCGCGCATAAGCAGAGCCAGAAGACATGCGGAGAATGTGCCGTGCGTGCATGGGCACATGCGCAGAATATCTTAGGACGAGCAACGCGAAGCATTTCGAGTCTGCTTATGCGAGTGGAGGCACTGATGAAGCAGGAAACAGGGAGTAGAAATGGAGAAAAATGATGAGTTACAGGTGGGTGTTATCACGCAGACCCACGGAATCCGGGGAGAGGTAAAGGTATTTCCCACCACGGACGACGCGAACCGCTTTAAAAAACTGAAAGAGGTCATTTTGGACACAGGGAGAGAACGTCTTTCCATGGAGATTGAGGGTGTCAAGTTTTTTAAACAGTTTGTGATCTTGAAATTTAAAGGATATGATTCCATCAATGATGTGGAGAAATACAGGCAGGGAAAACTTCTGGTGACTCGCGACAAGGCAGTCAGATTGAAGAAGGATGAATACTTCGTGGCGGACATGATCGGTATGCAGGTCGTGACAGATACGGGGGAAGCGTTCGGCTTTCTGAAAGAAGTGCTTGCAACAGGTGCGAACGATGTCTATGTGGTGAGCAGGGAGAATGCGCCCGAGGCGCTGCTCCCCGCGATCAAAGAGTGTATTAAAAACATCGATATGGAAAGCCGTGTGATGGAGATTCATGTCATGGACGGGCTGCTGTAAACAGCAGATTGGAGGACAGGTAATGGTGAGGTTCCATATACTGACATTGTTTCCCGAGATGGTTATGCAGGGACTGCACACCAGCATTCTCGGCAGAGCGGCAGACAGAGGAGATATATCCATAGAAGCGGTCAACATCCGGGATTTCACGACGGATAAACATGGTAAGGTGGATGATTACACATATGGCGGCGGTGCAGGGATGCTGATGCAGGCGCAGCCGGTATATGATGCCTGTCAGTCTGTGATTAACCAAATTGGTCAAAATAGAGCACGGCGCGTTATCTATGTGACTCCGCAGGGAAAAACATTTCATCAGGACATCGCTAAAGAGCTGTCCACGGAGGAGGAACTGATTTTTCTCTGCGGACACTATGAGGGAATCGATGAGCGTGTGCTGGAAGAAATTGTCACAGATGAAATTTCCCTGGGCGATTATGTGCTCACGGGAGGAGAGCTGGCGGCTATGGTGATGGTGGACGCCATTGCAAGACTAGTGCCGGGCGTTCTGCATAACGGGCAGTCGGCGGAAACGGAGTCTTTCGGGGATGGTCTTCTGGAATATCCCCAGTATTCGAGGCCGGAGATCTGGCACGGGAAACGGGTGCCGGAGATTCTGCTTTCGGGTGACCACGCGAAGGTGGATGCATGGAGGTTTGCGCAGGCGCTGGCGCGGACGAAGGAGAGAAGGCCGGATCTCTATGAGAAATATATGGAGGCGCACCCATCGGTGGAGAAGAAACAGAGAAAGTGACCGGATAAACCCCGCAGACCGAACCATATATGAAAAAATGCCTTGCATTTGCGCCCGTTGTATGGTAAATTATAAATGTTGTGAAGAAGGATGGTCCTCTGTTACAGACGTATTAAGAACATCCGGAGCATACCAGGAGGAGAATTATGAACGATATCATCAGAGAAATCGAAGCGGCACAGTTAAAAGAGAACTTAAGCGACTTCCATGTGGGTGACACCGTCAAGGTGTATGGCAAGATCAAGGAGGGTAACCGTGAGAGAATCCAGGTGTTCGAGGGAACTGTTCTGAAGATTCAGGGCGGCGGCAACAGAACGACTTTCACGGTGCGTAAGGTATCTAACGGCGTAGGCGTTGAGAAGACATGGCCGATGCATTCCCCGAATGTGGAGAAGGTAGAGGTTGTCAGAAGAGGTAAGGTGAGACGTGCTAAACTGAATTACCTGAGAGATCGCGTCGGTAAGAAAGCTAAAGTAAAAGAACTGGTTAAATAAGCGAAAGTGATGATGAAACAGATACCTCAGAGTAATTCGGGGTATCTGTTTGCTTTTTCCGCGATAAGCAGAGTCAGAAGACAGTGGAGTGCAAAGAATGGCGAGAAGAAAGGGCTTAACCTTTTATCAGAAAAAGAAAAGGCTTGATCCAAGACTATTAAAGGATGCAGTGGAGCTGCTTGTCGGCGGTGCCGTCGCCGTTTTTCTTGCATTTGTTCTTGTTTTTTCCGTGGGGATGCGTACCAGTGTGATCGGTGATTCCATGGAGCCCGCTCTGCACAACGGACAGGAAATTCTGATGAACCGTATTCTTTACCGTATCTCTATGCCAAAGCGTGGTGATGTGGTTGTCTTTCTGCCAAACGGAAACAAGAACTCCCACTATTATGTGAAGCGTGTTGTGGGTCTGCCGGGAGAAACGGTGCAGATCAGGGATGGAAACGTGTACATAGACGGAGTGCTTCTTGCAGAGAACGAACAGTTTGACAAGATGATAGATCCGGGCATTGCACAGAATGAGCTGCTGCTTGCAAGCGATGAGTTTTTTGTGCTGGGGGATAACCGCAACAGCAGTGAGGACAGCCGATCGGGCAATATTGGCGCGGTCAGGAAAGATACGATTATTGGCAAGGCGTGGTTCCATATGGAGGTCGGAGACGAGTCCATGGGGCTGATCGAGTAGAAAGGATAAGGCATGAATTATCAGTGGTATCCGGGGCACATGACGAAGGCAAAACGCATGATGCAGGAGAATATCAGTCTCATAGATCTGGTGATTGAGCTGGTGGATGCAAGAGTCCCACTTTCCAGCAGAAATCCAGATATTGATGAGCTGGGCAAGAACAAATCGCGGCTGATTCTTCTGAATAAATCAGATCTGGCAGACCCGGCGGCGAATAAACAGTGGATGACATATTTTAAGGAGCGCGGCTTCCATGTCCTGGAAATCAATGCGAAGACGGGGCAGGGGATTAGGGCGATCCAGCCCAAGGTGCAGGAAGCGTGCCGGGAGAAAATTGAGCGGGACAAAAAGCGAGGGATCAAAAACCGGCCGGTCAGGGCTATTGTAGTCGGGATACCGAATGTAGGAAAATCTACGTTCATCAATTCGTTTGCCGGGAAAGCCTGTGCAAAAACAGGAAATAAGCCGGGTGTGACCAAGGGAAAACAGTGGATCAGGCTCAACAGGGATCTGGAGCTTTTGGATACGCCGGGCATTCTCTGGCCCAAGTTTGAGAGTGAGGAAGTGGGAAAGCGGCTTGCCATGATCGGTTCCATGAACGATGAAATACTGCAGATGACGGAGCTGGCGCAGGAACTGCTGGCCTGCCTGCTGGATTGTTACAGGGAACCGCTGCTTAGCCGCTACCAGATTGCGGAGACAGGAGAGGCGCTCACGCCTGTACAGGCGCTGGCATGCATCTGTGAGAACCGCAAATGTTATAAAAAAGGACAGGAGCCTGATTATGAGAAGGCGGCGGCTCTTGTGGTGGATGACTTCAGGAGTGGCAGAATCGGCAGGATTACCTTAGAAATGTGTGGGGAAAATCGGGAGGAAGAGCAAAAGTGAAGAAAGTACTGCGTGAGATTTTAAATACCAGTCTTTATCTGCTGGGCGTTTTGTGTATCGTTTATCTGGTGATTCATTTTGTAGGGCAGAGAACCCAGGTGCAGGGAAGTTCCATGGAGCCGACGTTCAGTACAGAGGACAATCTGATCGTGGATAAGCTGAGTTATCGGTTCCACGAACCGGAGCGCTACGATATTATCGTCTTTCCCCTTATGCAGGAAGAGGAGACTTTCCTCATCAAACGGATCATCGGACTGCCCGGGGAAACCGTGCAGATAGACGAGGAGGGAAACATTTATGTGGACGGTGAGGTGCTTGAGGAACACTACGGCAAGGAAGTGATAGCCAATCCCGGCAGGGCGTATGAGTCTGTAGAGCTGGGAAGGGACGAATATTTCGTCCTGGGGGATAACAGAAACAACAGCACCGACAGCAGGGCCTCCTCGGTTGGCAACATTAAGAGGGAGAATATCATCGGCAGGGCGTGGCTGCGGATCTGGCCGCTGAATAAGCTTGGATTTGTCAAACACCGCTGATGAGGCGCTTTATAGGAGCAGGAAGAATGGCGGAAAATATCAGTATCATCAGGGAAAAATTACAGGCGGCGGCTGTTGAGGAGCTGCCTGTTTTGTTTTCAGCATATGAATCGGATGCAAGGGCAGGCGTGCAGGCCGAAATTGCCAGAGCGAAAAAACGGATTCTTTCGCATGAAAAAGAAGTAAAGAGGACGGAGGCGCTTAAGCGTTACGAGAGAGAATATGATGCATATGCCTATATTTGCGGCATCGACGAGGTGGGAAGAGGGCCGCTTGCCGGGCCGGTGGTGGCCGGGGCGGTTATTTTGCCGAAAGATTGTGGAATTTTATATATCAATGATTCTAAGAAACTCTCCGAAAAAAAGAGAGAGGAGTTATATGAAGTCATTATGGAGAAGGCGGTGGCAGTGGGTCTGGGTTATAGTACGCCCGGGCGGATCGACGAGATCAATATTCTGCAGGCCACCTATGAGGCTATGCGGGAAGCCATCGGAAAGTTATCGGTAGTGCCTGATATTTTATTGAATGATGCGGTAACCATTCCACAAGTATCAATACGGCAGGTTCCTATTATTAAGGGGGATGCCAAAAGCATTTCCATCGGCGCGGCAAGCATTGTGGCAAAGGTGACGAGGGACCGGCTGATGGTGGGCTATGACGAGGTTTACCCGGAGTACGGCTTTGCTTCCAACAAAGGGTACGGGGCGCAGGCGCATATCGACGCACTAAAAAAATGCGGGCCATGTCCCATTCACAGAAAAACTTTTATAAAAAACTTTTGTGAGGTGTGAGATTGAATCTGGGAAGTATATTCAAAAAAGAAAATCAGCGGGTGAGGGCAAATGATACGGTAAAGGCATTGGATTCCATGGGAAAAGGAGAGCGGATCAGGCATCTGCAGAACGAGGTGCGCGCTCTGAAGCCAGGACAGACGCTGCAGGGAACCGTAGTGAGCAGAGACGGCAACTCCGTACAGATTGAACTGGCGCAGGATTTTGCCATCAGTGCCAAAATTGACAAGAGCGTAAGTCTGGCTCTGGGGCAGATGATGAGCTTTGAGGTCAAGGCAAACAGCAGTTCTTTTATGTCTCTTGCCCCTCTTTACACCAATACGGCAAATACCGCAACCATTCTGCGTGCCCTGGCGGCGGCAGGTCTGCCGGAAACTGCCGAAAATATCGAGATGGTGGCGAAAATGATGGAGGAAGGTATGCCCATAGATAAGGAGTCAATCCTTAATATGAGCAGACTGCTTCTGGATTTTCCGGGAAATGACCCAAAAACCATCATACAGATGACGAGATTGGAGCTTCCTGTTACAGAGGCGAATATTGGGCTGTTTGAGCAGTACAGAGCAGCAAACCACCAGATACTTGGAAGTGCAGAGACAATTATGGAGGAGCTGCCGAAGGCGTTTATGGAGCTGGTCAACGGCGGACAGGGAGAAAAGGCGCTCGTCCTGTATCAGGCTGTTATTGATATTTTTACGAAAAACGGAGTCGGTGAGGATGGTACTGTGATCGTACAGGGCACAGAATCCGGGACAGGGCAGGGAAATGCAGAGATTCTCCAGGAAGGTGCCCAGACGGCGGAGAATGCGGAAGCAGCGGGTGGAGAAACACAGAACGCCGCGTCCGCAGAAACACCGGGACAGGCTGCGCAGACAGAGGGCGCGGCGCCGAAAGAACAGCCGGCCGGCGTGCCGGTGGAAGAACTGCCACAGGCGGGAGAGGGGAACGCTGACAGGACGCCGGTATTGACACAGGGACAGTGGGAGCGGCTTGGGAATGCCCTGCGTGAGCTTGGTATGAATGAGGAGATGGCGGCACAGGTAAAGAACGGTACGCTTCCCTCTAAAGATATACTACAGTTTGTCAGACAGCTTTTGCCGAAGGCACTTCGTGGAGACATGCCGGAGCAGGCATTGCAGAAACTGCTGGGCGGAAAAGAATTTCAGGCGCTGTTAAAGGAGCAGATCGGCCGTCAGTGGATGATAGAACCGCAGGATGTGGCGGATAAAAAACAGGTCGAGCAGCTTTACGCACGGATCAGGGAGCAGACCGCAAGACTGTTTCAGGCGCTTGAGACAGCGGGGAAGGGGGATGCGCCCGTGGCGAGAAGCGTGCAGAATCTGCAGAATAACGTGGACTTTATGAACCAGATGAACCATCTTTACACCTATGTGCAGCTGCCCTTAAAGATGCTCGGGAACAATGCGCACGGCGATCTCTATGTCTATACCAACAAAAAGAATCTGGCGGCGAGGGACGGGCAGGTGAGCGCCCTGCTGCATCTGGATATGGAACATCTGGGACCGCTGGATGTCTATGTGACAATGAAGGATAAGCAGGTGGCTACGAATTTTACGGTGGCGGATGACGAGGTGCTTACGCTGATTGAAGACAATATAGATCTTTTGAATCAGAGACTGGAAGGCAGAGGGTATTCCCTGAAGGCGCAGATGCATGTGAAGGAGGCAGACGGGGAAGAGGAAGACAGCACCATTATGCAGACACTGTTGAGCCAGCAGAAAAATATTTCAGTGCTTAGCAGGACATCTTTTGATATGAGGGCTTAGACATGGAAAAGAAAAAAGAAAAAGTCAAGCAGGCGATCGCGCTGGAATATGATCCGAACGACGAGGCGCCACGCGTCATAGCTTCCGGCAGGGGCGCTCTGGCGGAGCGTATTATTGAGAAAGCGAAGGAGGCGGATGTGCCGGTCCACCGGGATGATAAGCTGGCAGATACGCTTTCCAGACTGGAGATCGGGGATATGATTCCGCCGGAGCTGTATGAGGTGGTGGCGGAGATCCTGATTTTTGTGGATTCTATGGATAAAGTAAAGGCCAAACTGGCGAAGGGCACATGAGGATGAATAAGAGGGAAAAAGGGGCACAGAAGGAGGAACAGGTCTGTGCCTGTTTGCTTTCAGAGGGCGTAAAAATAGTGGAGCGGAATTTTCGGAACCGCCAGGGAGAAATAGATATCATAGGATATGACGGGGACTATCTGGTCTTTTTTGAGGTGAAATTCCGTTCCGGGGAAAGCAGGGGAAATGCGGCGGAAGCGGTAGGTTTTGCCAAACAGAGAAACATCTGTCGGGTGGCGGATTATTATCGCGCCATGCACCATTGTCCGGAGGACACGCCGATCCGCTTTGATGTGGTGGCGGTGGACGGGGAGCGGGTGAACTGGATTAAGGACGCCTTCAGCTACATCGGGCGGCGGTACTAAGACCGAAAAACCTGGGAAGGCTGCGGGATGGGTGTTTTGCAATGGCATAAAATATAGGAACAGACGAAGGGAAATTGCATATGGACTGGTACAGACATAAAAATGAAAGACAGATGCGTGTGAACAAGGCGGGAGAGGTTGTATATCTCACTTTTCCTCTTTTGGAGGAGACAGGAGCGGTGAAGCATCTGTTTTCTACAAGGATGGGAGGTGTGAGCGAAGGGATTTACAGCTCTATGAATTTGAGCTACACAAGGGGAGACCGGGAAGAGGCCGTAGATGAAAACTACAGACGCATAGCGGCGGCGCTTGACTGTCGTGTGGAAGATATCGTGTGCTCGGATCAGACCCACACCACAAATCTGAGGATTGTGGGGAAGGCGGACGGCGGAAAGGGGATTACAAGAAAGAAGGATTACAGCGATGTGGACGGTCTTCTGACGGATGAGCCGGGAGTGTATCTGGCCACTTTTTTTGCGGACTGTGTGGCCCTGTATTTTGTGGATACGAAAAGAAGAGCGATTGCGCTGGCGCACTCCGGCTGGCGGGGCACCGTGGGCCGCATGGGACAGTGTGTGGTGGAGAAGATGAGGGAAGCGTACGGCACGGATCCCTCTGACCTTGTGGCGGCGGTCGGCCCTTCTATCTGCCAGGAATGCTACGAGGTCAGCGAGGATGTGGCGTGCGCCTTTGCGGACGCGTTCAGAAAATCCGGACAGGAGCGGGAGATACTGCATGCAAAAGGCGGCGGCAAATATCAGCTCGATCTGTGGCGGGCAAATGAGATCGTGCTGACCGAGGCGGGGATTCCGAAGGAGCATATACAGATCACTGATCTGTGTACATGCCACAATAACCGTTATCTGTTTTCCCATCGTGCAAGTCATGGGCAAAGGGGAAATCTGGGTGCGTTTTTGGGGCTTCGGGCAAATTAAGAAAGTATTAAAGAAATTCCCATCTATTCCTTTATGATTCCATGTTTTAATAAATGCAAGCTACTAAGCAAAAGAGGAGAAAACAAATGGCTAATATTCTGGTATGCGATGATGACAGGGAAATTGTGGATGCGATTGAGATTTACCTTCTGCAGGAGGGCTACACGATTTTTAAGGCTTATGACGGGCAGGAGGCAATCCGTGTGCTGAAGGAACAGCAGATCCATCTGCTTCTTCTGGACATTATGATGCCAAAGCTGGACGGTATTCATGCCACCTTGAAAATCAGAGAATACTCCAGTGTTCCGATTATTTTCCTGTCGGCAAAGTCGGAGGATGCGGATAAGATTCTTGGGCTGAATATCGGGGCGGACGACTATATCACGAAGCCTTTTAATCCGCTGGAGCTTGTGGCGAGGGTGAAATCCAATCTCCGCAGATATACGATGCTGGGGAACCTTAACACAGAAAATAATGCGCTTTTCCAGGTGGGCGGCCTGTGTATCAACGACGATACCAAGGAAGTGACGGTGGACGGGGACAGCGTGAAGCTGACGCCTATTGAGTACAATATTCTTCTGCTCCTTGTGAAGAATTGTGGCCGTGTTTTCTCCATTGATCAGATCTATGAGAGCATCTGGAATGAGGAGGCCATCGGTGCGGACAACACGGTAGCGGTTCATATCAGGCATATCAGAGAGAAGATCGAGATTAATCCCAAGGAGCCGAGATACCTCAAAGTGGTGTGGGGTGTAGGCTACAAGGTGGAGAAAGATGTGTAAGACTGTCGCCATGGAAGAAAGGATATGCGGATGGAAAATACAGAGTTAGGGGGAATCCCGGAGATGTTAGAGACGGCAGGAGCGGTATCGGAGGAGGAACAGATGCAGGAACCGGCCGCAAGAAAAACGAGGAGGAGAAAGACAGGTAAGAACAGGAGCGGGTTGAAGGCGCTGCTTCTCGTTCTGCAGCATGCGTCGCTGGCGATTATGGTGTTTGCCGTGATTGTGGTGACGGCGTGTACCACAGTGAGAATTGAGGGGGTACACGCGAAGGGAAGCTACAGTTATATCAGAAAAGCAGATCCGGGGAAGCCGTTTGAAGATTCGGAAGCGTTCAATTACATTTTCGGTTATGCGGTGGCGGATGTGATCCGCTATGGTGTGGTGAGCAGCCAGATGGAGACGAAAGGAGCCTTCGATGGAGATAAGCTGGTGGATGTGACGGCTTATAATTATCGAAGCAGCGGACTGCCGGAGGCGTATGTGACGGTCAATTACAGGCTGGAAGATCTGCTCAAATGGCAGACCTACGGTTTTGTTTATAACGATGTGGAGATGACCGGGGCGGAAGCGAAAGCGTTTCTGGCGGATACCACGCAGGTGACCACGATTGATCCGAAGAGCGGCTTTCAGAATACCACTGATGCCAGTTACTTAAAGTCTGACGTAAAGGATTATACGGTCGTAAACGGTGTGACGATTGCGGAAGGAAACGGTGAAACGGTTGTAGAGTTTGCGGCGGAAAACGAAGATTCCGGCTTTGTGGCAGGATATCAGCCGGCAGACGCACTGGGAGATCACGCGGCGGCGGAGACGCCGGCGGTGTTACAGGAGGAGAGCCCGGCACAGACGGTAGTCGATACAGATGAGGGGATTTATGAATATGCTGTTCTCGTCAACCGCTATAAGACGGCGGAGGGCAAAAATCTGGAGGAGTATGTGTCCGACTGGGAACAGTACTATGAACTGTGTCAAAATGTACAGAAGGCGGCTGAGAGCCTTACCTACAACTATAATGAGTATCTGGAGTACAGAGATTATTATGATGTGAAAAATTCCAATGTCCGGTTTCTGATTGAGAAGACCGTGGGAGGAAAGACACAGTATTACAGCAATCTGCCTGAGAACAGCTCCTATAGAAAGCAGATTTTGCAGATGATGGACGACGAGGCGGATGTCACCACGGAGAAATTCATCTACTACAGTCTTGCGGATATGGCATACATGACAAACACTACGATTGAAGCGGAGACGGTAAGGCAGATGCTGCTTAGCTATGATTATGCATACCCGGAGTCGGTCAGAATCTGGATCGATGTGGACCGGTCTTATCCGGCGCAGGATGCGTTTACGCAGGGCGCCAGATATCTGCCGAATCTCTGGCTCTGGGTGACGGCTGCTTTCCTGGCAGGTATACTTTATCTGATTCTTTTTGTCAGCCAGACGGTGATGACGGGAAGGGTATATGACGAGAACGGGGAGCCGCGCATCAGGCTGACTGCTTTTGATAAGATTCCAACGGAGGGCGGTATTCTCATAGCAGGGGGAACCATTTTAATGGCAATGTGGATGGCAGTTGTGCTGACGGAGCTTGCGGATATCGATCCAACGGACATTAATTTTTACAGAGAGGCAGTACATCAGGACTGGTTTAAGGCAGTTGTCATTATCGGCATTTTCGCGGCGGATGTGTTGTTTACCTTTTTCTTCTACAGTATGGTCAGAAGGATTAAGGCACACACGTTCTGGAAAAATTCGTGGCTTTGCCGTCTGGCACAGCGGCTGATGAAATTTGCGTGGAAGGTGTATGACAACGGCGGTATTGTTCTGCGGACATGGGTGCCTTACTGTATTTTTCTGGCAGGGAACCTGTTGCTGCTTGTGTGGGCGATAGAAGTCGGGAATCCGCTGCTTGTGTTGTTTGCCGGTGCGATAGATGTGATCGTAGGCGTTCTGATCTACAAGGACGTGAAAGAACGGCAGGACATCGTGGAGGGCATAGAGATCATTACCGGGGGACAGGTGGATCATCGGATTGATACGGAGAATCTGCACGGGGATAACAGGACGCTGGCTCATTCCGTAAACAGCATCGGAAAGGGCATTAACGAGGCAGTGGAGATCAGCATGAAGGACGAGCGCATGAAAGCGGATCTGATTACCAACGTGTCCCACGACATCAAGACGCCGCTCACCTCTATCATAAATTATGTGGATTTGATTAAGAGAGAGCAGGTCGATAACGAAAAGGTACAGAACTATATTCGGGTACTGGATGAAAAGTCCCAGCGTTTAAAACAGCTTACGGATGATCTGGTGGAGGCCAGCAAGATCACGTCGGGGAATATCAGCCTGCATTTTGAGCGGATCAATCTGACGGAGCTGATGAATCAGACCATCGGGGAGTTTTCAGAAAAATTTGACACGAAAAATCTGACTACCGTGATGAACGTGAATATCAGGGAGGCGGTGATCGAGGCGGACAGCCGCAGAATCTGGCGGGTGATGGAGAATCTGTTCAACAATGTCTATAAGTATGCTATGCCGGGCACGCGCGTGTATGTAACTTTGGAGAAGCCGGCGCACAGTGTGGAGGATGTGGACAGGATTCAGGTGACGATCAAGAATATTTCGGAGAACCCATTATTATGTAAACCAGAGGAACTGACAGAGCGGTTTATCAGAGGGGATGAGTCGAGAACCACGGAGGGCAGCGGCCTGGGGCTGTCCATAGCCCAGAATCTGACGCTGGCCCAGAAGGGAAGCTTTGAGATCGAACTGGACGGGGATCTGTTCAAGGTGCATCTGACATTTCCTGTGGCAAAAGCGGAAGAAACCGGCGATTTCCTGTAAAATAAAAGAGCTGCCGTTCCTGTATGCAACAGGGCGGCAGCTTTTGCGCGCTGCGATAAGTCTGCTGATGCCACAGACTCAGATATCCAGTCCGCTCACTTCGCGGTTATTGTACTTCGCCAGAATCTGGTGAATCTTGTCTGTGGGTGTGTAGATATTTGCCATAGAAGCGTCGTGGTTCATAAAGTCGATGATGGATGCGATGAACTTGCTCATATCAGCCTCTATGTAGTAAGGTTTTTCCTTGAGCTCGGGGGGCTGGTAGCAGAGATTCGTCGTAACAATCCTGTCAAAATAGCATTGCTCGTAGGCGTCGTCGAAAGCGGAGAGACCGTCCGTGAACAGCCCGAAGGTACAGCAGATAAAGACCCGCTTGGCGTTCATTTTCTTTAATTGTCTGGCGGTGTCTATCATGCTGCCGCCGGAGGAAATCATATCGTCAATGACGATGACATCCTTACCGTCGATATTGTCCCCCAGAAATTCATGCGCAACGATCGGGTTCTTGCCATTCACAATGGTGGAGTAGTCCCGGCGCTTGTAGAACATACCGGTGTCCACACCGAGGACGTTTGCAAAATACACAGCCCGGTCAAGTGCTCCCTCATCGGGGCTGATCACAATGGTGTGATCCTTGTCGATAATCAGGTTCTTCTCCATTCGAAGGAGCGCGCGGATAAACTGGTAGGGCGGTGTGAAATTGTCAAAGCCCTTGATGGGCACGGAATTTTGTACTCTTGGGTCATGGGCATCAAATGTGATAAAGTTGGAGACACCCATATCCATCAGTTCTTTGATGGCATAGGCACAGTCTAAAGATTCCCTGCCGTTTCTCTTGTGCTGCCGTCCCTCGTAGAGAAACGGCATGATCAAATTGATCCGATGCGCTTTTCCGTTTATGGCGGATATAATCCGCTTTAGATCCTGATAGTGATCGTCGGGGGACATATGGTTTGTGAAGCCGTTCATATGATAGGTGATGCTGTGGTTGCAGATATCAGTCAGCAGGAAGATATCCTTGCCTCTCACAGAATCATGCAAAACGGCTTTGCCCTCCCCGGTTCCAAACCGGGAGCACTCTGCCTCCATTAGATAGTTATCCTCCATGTAGCCATGGAAGGCCGGATCGTTTTTGACATTGTTCTGCAGATCGCGGCGGTATTCCACCAGATGACCGTTTACCTTTTCAGCCAGAGGAAGCGCTGCTTTCGGCGCGAGAAGCTTCACGGCAGCTACCGGCATAGAATGTTCAAGTTGTTCTGTGTTAGGCATTTTTACTCCATTAAAACGTGCGCTCCGGCACGGTTTTCTTTTTCTTGTGCAGATAATGACTGATAAATTTTTTATAACATTATGGAGGGGACATGTCAAGAAGATTTGGCGTCCATTCTCTAAATTTAGCGCGTGTTTGACTTTACAAGCAGGCCAAGATGAGGTAAAATCAAGCGGTATATGACTTGTTGGTATGGCGGGCAGCGCCGGATGTCCGAAGAAACGTTTGTTCTCGTTTTCTGCGGCAGATATGGAGAGTATGAGATGAGTAAAAAAAAGTCCAAGCCGATTGTAGCTGTGGTGGGAAGGCCCAATGTGGGGAAATCCACCTTGTTTAACGCGTTGGCGGGTGAAAATATAGCGATAGTGAAGGATACGCCGGGAATCACCAGAGACCGCATTTATGCGGATGTCTCATGGCTTGACAGGAATTTTACGATGATTGATACGGGCGGCATCGAGCCGGACAGTAAGGATATTATTCTGTCCCAGATGCGGGAGCAGGCGCAGATCGCCATTGACACAGCGGATGTGATCATTTTTCTGGTAGACGTGAAGCAGGGCCTGCAGGATGCCGATTCCAAGGTGGCCGATATGCTAAGACGTTCCCATAAGCCAGTGATTCTGGCAGTAAATAAGGTGGATGATTTCAAAAAATATATGGCGGATGTCTATGAGTTTTATAATCTGGGGATTGGGGAACCTTACCCGATATCTTCCACGAACCGCCTCGGCTTTGGAGAACTTCTGGACGAAGTGATTGCCCATTTCGGGCAGGAGGCGGAGGATGAGGAGGAGGATAACCGCATCAAGGTGGCCATTATTGGAAAACCGAATGTGGGGAAATCTTCCATCATCAACCGCCTGACCGGGGAAAACCGTCTGATCGTTTCGGATATTGCCGGAACGACGAGAGATGCGGTAGACACGGACATTACCCACAATGGAAAAGAGTATGTGTTTATTGATACGGCGGGGCTTCGGAGAAAAAATAAAATCAAAGAAGAGCTGGAACGCTATATGATTATCCGAACGGTATCGGCGGTGGAGCGGGCGGATATAGCCGTACTCATCATAGACGCCGTGGAGGGTGTGACGGAGCAGGACGCCAAAATCGCCGGGATTGCCCATGACAGGGGAAAAGCGGTGATTATCGCGGTCAACAAATGGGACGCCGTAGAGAAGGATAACCAGACAGTCAAAGAGTACACGCAGAAAATCAGACAGGTGTTATCTTTTATGTCCTACGCCGAGATCATGTTTATTTCGGCAGTGAGCGGACAGCGGCTGATGAAGCTGTATGATGTGATTGACGCGGTGAATGAGAACCATTCCATGCGTGTGGCGACAGGTGTATTAAACGAGATTGTGACGGAGGCAGTGGCGTTACAGCAGCCCCCCGCCGACAAAGGAAAGCGTCTGCGTATTTACTATACGACCCAGGTTGCGGTGAAGCCGCCCACATTTGTGATTTTTGTGAACGACAAGGAATTGATGCACTTTTCCTATTTGCGGTATCTGGAAAACCAGATACGGGACACCTTCGGTTTTGTGGGAACGCCCCTGAAATTTTTTGTCAGGGAGAGAAAGGATAACAGATAAAAGTGGAACGGATCTATTGCTTACTGATCGGCTATGCGTTTGGACTTTTTCAGACGGCTTATATTTATGGGAGACTGCATGGCATTGATATCAGAAATTACGGGAGCGGCAATGCGGGCACTACGAATACGCTCCGTGTATTTGGGACGAAGGCCGGTCTTCTTGTGCTTCTGGGAGATATTATGAAGTGCATTCTTGCAGTTGTGATTACAGGTGCTGCTTTTGGAAACAGCCACCCTGACATGATTTATCTGTTGAAAATGTATACTGCGGCGGGTGCCATTATCGGGCATAACTTTCCCTTTTATCTCAAATTTAAAGGGGGGAAGGGTATTGCGGCTACCGCAGGCTTGATTCTCTCTTTTCACCCGTACCTTATTCCAATGGGAATTATCCTTTTTTTTGGCGCGTTCTTCATCACCCACTATGTGTCGCTTGGTTCGCTGCTTGTGTACGCAGGATTTCTGATCGAGCTGGTGATTCTGGGGCAGATGGGGATATTTGGCATGTCACAGGCTTTTTTAATTGAAATGTATCTTATAGCAGGGTTTCTGACAGTCATGGCTTACTGGAAGCACCGGGAGAATATCAAGCGGCTTGTAAGCGGCACGGAGCGTAAAACTTATCTGACGCACAAAAGCACAGGGGCGGAGGAGACCACAGAGGGCAAATCCGCACAGAGATGAGTCGGCGCGGTGTAAAAGGAAGGGCAAGGAGGATCATATGGCAGCGATTGGTATTATAGGCGCAGGAAGCTGGGGAACGGCATTGGCGGTTCTTCTTCACAAAAACGGACATAAAGTCACAGTCTGGTCGATCATGGAATCGGAGATTGAGATGCTTACGAGGGAGCGGGAGCACAAAGATAAGCTGCCGGGTGTCAGTCTGCCGGAGGATATGATATTCACCACGGATCTGGAGGCGGCTGTTCAGGGGAAGGATGTGCTTGTGCTGGCAGTTCCCTCGCCGTATACCAGAAGTACGTCCCATTCCATGCAGCCTTATGTGCGTGAGGGACAGGTCATTGTCAATGTGGCGAAGGGAATAGAGGAGAAGACCCTTTTAACTTTGTCGCAGATCATAGAGGAGGAAATCCCGCAGGCGGAAACAGCGGTGCTTTCCGGACCGTCCCACGCGGAGGAAGTGGGCAGGGGCATTCCCACAACCATTGTCGTGGGAGCGAAAAAGAAGGCTACGGCCGAGTATCTTCAGAATGTATTTATGAATGAGGTGTTCCGCGTCTACATCAGCCCCGATGTGCCTGGCATCGAGCTGGGAGCGGCGCTTAAGAATGTGGTGGCGCTGGCGGCGGGAATCGCCGACGGTCTCGGTTATGGAGACAATACGAAGGCAGCGTTAATTACAAGAGGAATTGCGGAGATCGCAAGACTCGGGCTTGCTATGGGCGGCAGGATCGAGACGTTCAGCGGGCTTACCGGTATCGGGGATCTGATCGTGACCTGTGCATCCATGCACTCCAGAAACCGGCGGGCAGGCATTCTGATCGGCAAGGGATATACGATGGAGCAGGCAATGGATGAGGTCAAGATGGTGGTGGAGGGCGTGCACTCAGCCAAGGCGGCTATGGGACTTGCACAGAAGTATCAGGTACAGCTCCCCATTATCGAGCAGGTGAACGCGGTATTGTTTGACGGGATGCCCGTGGACGAGGCGGTGAAAAACCTGATGCTGCGGGATAAGAAGATTGAAAATCCGCTGATTCCGTGGGAGGAGAAGTGATTACAGGCAGGCTTCTCCCAGCTCGTAAAGAATATCGTTGGTTTCAGGAACGGATAGTTTTCGGTTTAGTGCAAAGAGGATAACGGAGTCTCTGCGGTTTCTGGCGTCCAGCGCAGGCATTCTTGCGATACGGAGAAGCTGGCCGGTGTCCGGGCAGGCAAGCTGCAGAGCCAGAGCAATACACAAAACAACATCGCGGCTTGGATTTTTAATGCCGCGAAAAACCTGGTAAATATATTCCCCTTTGCAGGAGCGGTCTGCGATTTGCGAGATCTTGTAATCGGTTTCGGACAGCAGCTGTTTTAAATAGAGATGCAGCGGCAGGTCCAGAAGTTCCTCCCTGTTTTCGGTGAGGTATTGGGCAATATCCGTACTTGTTGTAAGTTCATGGATGAGATCTTCTGTTTTTTTCTTCATAATGCATGAATATCCTTTCTGACGCCCTGTCTTTCTTTCACTTATAAAATATCACAATGTAAGGCAAATGGGAAAGCAAAATGAATACGTTTACAGAGGAATACCGATTTTCCTGTTATCAGAAAATAAAGACCCTTGACGGAAACGGAAGTATATGGCTGGTGGAAAACAGTGTCACGGGAAAGCAGTATACCATGCGGAGGCTGTCGCTGACGTCGGCAGCGGTGTACGAGAGGCTGCTTGAAATCAGTCATCCGCACATCGTAAAAGTGTGGGAAGTGTTTCGACGGGAAAATTTTCTTTTTGTGGTGGAGGAATATTTGCAGGGCCGGCTGCTTTCCGACATACTTTCTGAAAAAAGAATGCCGCGCAGACAGATCCGCAAGGCAGCCGGGCAGATTTTGACAGCCCTTGACACGCTGCATGGGCATCAGATCATTTATCGTGATTTAAAGCCGGAAAATATCATGGTGGACGAAAGGGATGGCTGCAAGCTGTTTGATTTTGATATAGCCCGGGTTTATGACAGGGAAAAGGAGCGGGATACATCGTCCAGGGGAACAAGAGACTATGCGCCGCCGGAACAGTTTGGCTTTGGACAGACGGATGCACGCTCGGATATCTATGCGTTTGGAGTGACGCTTAATCTCATGGCTACAGGGTGTTTTCCGGCCAGAAAGCTTTGCGGCGGACGACTTGGCGGCATAGTCAGACGCTGTGTGGAATTTGATCCCAAAAGACGTTACCAGAATGTCGGGCAGATTCTGAGACATATCCGATTCCTAAAATGGGAAAAGGCAATGAGTCTTAGTGTCTTCTTTCTTGTTTTTGTCCTGCTTCACGATATGGATCAAAACGGGAAAGCGGATCTGGTCGTCACACTATGCAGGAGAAAAAAGGTGGAGACACCAGATCCTGTCAACAATTACGATCTTGCAGCCTATTCTGTTTTGTGGGCGGTATACTGGGATGATCGTGAAGGCCCGGTCTGTTCGGAACCTCTGTTTTTTTCAGGGATGCCAACATTGACGGCGGATGGTATTTTGCAGGATGATCTGACAAGGGAATGGATCGGTTTAGAAAACGGAATATGGAAACTGTACTGACAGCACAGTACAAAACGCCTCATAGGATGTATCATCATCTTACGGGGCGTTTATAATTCATCGAGATGGCAGGCCAGCGTTTTCACGGTACGCCAGAACTGCTTTTGTTTGTCGGGACTGCTTCCCTCCAAAAAGACGGAAATGTCCGCCGGCAGAGAAGTCTCATGGAGCATGCGGTCGAAGAGAAGATAATCGACGCTCACATCCAGCACGGCTGCCAGTTTATAGAGGCTTTCTACGGACAGCTTGCGGGAGCCTCTCTCGATATGGCCAATAAAGGAGGTTGACAGATCGCAGGCTTCGCCAAGCTGTTCCTGTGTCATGCCCGCTCCTTCACGCTGTCTGCGGATACGCATTCCGATTTCCGAATAATTGATGGCATTGTCCATTGAGATCTCCTTACTCATTTTTTCAGTATATAGGATTTGCAAAACAGCATGAATATACTATTAGAATTATTAATTGACTATAAGAAGTATTAGCGGTAAAATTGAAATGATACAGGAAGAGAAAAAGGAAAAGCGGGAGGAGGAAGAGGAGTTGACAGAGCAGGAGAAGGCGCTTGTAAGGAAGGATTTGGCGTTGTGTCTGAAACTGAATGCGAAATTGGGCAATTATCAGAATCGGAGCGCAGTGCAAAAAATATACGACTGGGTGGCGATGGAACCAAGATTTCACACGGTGATCGGAAAAAGGTATGTGAAGCGGTTGGGGGATATACTGGAAGGAGAAACAGATTTTGTGGATTGTGTGCTGTGTAACGGGTTTATGATAGATGGGACAGCGGTCTGCGAAGACTGTCTGAATAAGTATCGGAATCTGATTCTGCAGTCGGCAGACACCAAAGAGCAGACGGGAAACGGTACCGTTCAGAAAATGGCGACAATTTCCGAACGGGCGGCAGATACAGCGAGACAGATGAGCGCTACGGCGAAAGAAAATCTGCATACCATGTCCGCAAGGATCAGTGAATTTACAGAGGAAAATGAAACAGTAAACGCGGCGAAGGATAAGCTGAAGGAAATGGCTGACAGCGGTATGGAAAAACTGCAGAACAACCCGGAAGCGGCGAGGGCGATGGAGAAAGGAAAGGAGCAGGTAAAAAAAGCGCAGGGTAAATGGCGGGGGATGAGCAGGAAGAAGCGGATTATGATTGCTGCGGTATGTGTGCTGCTTTTGCTTGGAGGAATGAGCGGTGCAAGCGGCAAGAGCGGGAGCGGAGGGGGAAGTATCAAAACGGAAAGCGCAGAAGACGCGATACAGCTTGCGCAGACACTGTACCCGGAAACGAAAGGGTACAGTCTGACGGCAGGCGGAAAGACGACATACAGTGCCAGTGACTTGCAAAATGACCTTTCTAAAAAAAGCGTCAGGGCAATGTTTAATCTTCGCGTGGGAGAAAGCCTTGCAGATCAGGATGCGGTGACGGAGGCGTATCAAAAAACGGATTTCAGTCAGGATTTTACCTATTACTATATCTATATTTATAAGGGGTATGACCATTTAAAGGATTGTATGATCAGCGAGGATGGAAGGGTGGTTGAGGTGGCAGGAGGAAGTTATATAAGGGTCAGATAGGCAGATATGAAAAGACATATAAACGTATATGCATTGCAGGACTACTTCTCGGGAGAATGAGATTCTGCCCCGAAAAATGCGCAACATGACTTGAGCCGGGCGGCTTAATCCGACCAGTTGGCCGGATTGGTGTCGTCGGGTATGTGTCCCGCCAGAATTTCTTCATAGTGCTTCAGCTTAAAATCCATATAGTCAGCGGTGGCTTTGGCCTCCGCTACTTTTTGGTGTGCGGCTTCCCGTTGTTTTGCGATAATCCGGTATCTGGCGAGGAGGTTTTCCTCAGATTCTTCCATCTGGCATAAGTCAATGTATCTTTTGATATCCTTGATTGGCATACCGCAGTTTTTCAGGCAGGTGATCCCACGCATCCAGTTGGCGGCGGAGTCATCGAAGATCCGATGATTTCCGCCGTCTCTATTACAGGGCAGCAGGCCGATATCCGTGTAGTAGCGCACGGTGTGCTCCGTCACATGGAACATTTGCGTAAATTCTTTGACAGTGTAAGTCATATGCATTCTCCCCAAGCAGCAGTTTTCTGCGTCAGCCGATCCATCCCTTCACGATCAGGAAGAGCAGCAGAACCGGCAGGATATAAGTCACATAAATGCGGATTCCTTTCGGCATTTTCAAGCCTTCGCCGGTGTTGGTCTCTTTCAGATAGTTTTCAAATCCCCAGCCATATCTGGTCACGCAGAACAGCAGATAGATGAGTGAGCCGGCCGGCAGGAGCACATTACTGACAATAAAATCTTCCAGATCAAGAACGCCGCTTCCCTCGCCAAGAGGCTGGAATGCCGACCAGATATTAAAGCCGAGCACACAGGGCAGAGAGAGGACGGTAAGCGCGATGAGATTGATCAGACAGGATTTTTTCCTGCTCCAGTGAAACAGATCCATCCCGCAGGATATGATGTTCTCAAATACCGCCAGAATGGTGGAGAATGCAGCGAACGTCATAAACACGAAGAACAGCGTTCCCCATACCCGGCCGCCTGCCATATTGTTAAAAATGTTCGGCAGCGTGATAAAGATCAGACTAGGACCCATATCCGGGCTGATATCAAAGGCAAAGCATGTCGGAAAAATGATGAGTCCCGAGACAAGTGCCACAAAAGTATCAAGTATGGCAATATTTACCGATTCACCAAGCAACGACCGGCTCTTGTCAATATAGCTCCCGAATATAGCCATGGAACCGATGCCGAGACTCAGCGTAAAAAACGCCTGATTCATGGCTGCAGTGACTGTCTCAAAAATGCCCACATCCTGCATTCTCTGCACGTCGGGCAGGAGATAAAATTTCAGCCCTTCTGTGCCGCCGGGCAGCGTCATGCCCCGCACGGCTAACACCACCATAATGAGAAGGAGCAGTGTCATCATAATCTTGGTGATTTTTTCAACGCCCTTCTGCAGGCCGAGAGAACAGACCAGAATGCCGGATACTACGATAATGACCATAACCGTGGTCAGCACTTTGGGATTTGCCAGCATTCCCTGGAACATGTCCGCCACCTGTGAGGTGTCTTTCCCGGAAAACTTTCCTGTCAGCATCTGGTAGAAATAGTACAGCATCCAGCCGGCTACGGTGGTGTAGAACATCATCAGAATGTAATTTCCCGCCATGCCGAGGTATCCGTGCAGATGCCATTTGTGTCCGGGTTTTTCCAGTTCTGTGAAGCTCTTGATGACGCTCTTTCTGCTAGCGCGTCCTACGGCAAATTCCATCGTCATCACAGGCACGCCCATAGCGATCAGAAAGAACAGGTAAAACAGCACAAACATGCCGCCGCCGTACATGCCTGCGATGTACGGAAACCGCCACACGTTGCCGATTCCGATCGCACATCCCGCCGATAACAGGATAAAGCCCATTCTGGAGCCGAATTTTTCTCTTTCCACGTTTCAGTCCTCCTCATATGCCTTTTTAAAAATAAAAAGGGTATTGACTTCGAGTTACCCGAAGCAAGTATACTCATCATAATACAGGAAACTTGTTTTGACAACAAAGAATTATGGAGGAGAGAAAAATATGGGATATCTTGGTGAAGAAATCAAAAAGCTCGGATTTGGATTGATGCGTCTTCCGCAGAAGGACGGTGTGATTGACGTGGAACAGGTAAAGGAGATGGTGGATCTTTTTATGGAGGAAGGCTTTACCTATTTTGATACCGCGTGGGCCTATGCCGGAAGCGAGGATGCGATCAGGCAGGCTCTGGTGGAACGCTATCCCAGAGAGCGCTATCAGCTTGCCACGAAAAATGCGGCCTGGATTAACTGTAAGACCAAAGAGGAGGCGTACGCCCAGTTTGATACCTCATTAAAACAGACAGGAGCGGGATATTTTGATTTTTATCTGCTTCACAATCTGGGTGAGGGCAGATCCCAATATTTCGATGATTTTGATATGTGGAACTGGGTGCTGGAAAAGAAGAAGGCTGGATTGGTTAAACATGTGGGATTTTCTTTCCATTCCACGCCAGAAGAATTGGAGGCAATCTTACAGGCACATCCGGAGATGGAGTTTGTCCAGCTTCAGATCAACTATGCGGATTGGGAGAATCCGGCGGTACAGTCGGGACGCTGCTATGAGGTGGCGAGAAAGTATGGAAAGCCGGTGGTGATCATGGAACCTGTTAAGGGCGGAATGCTTGCGACTCCGCCGCCGTCTGTGGAAAAAATTCTGAAAGAGACAGAGCCTGACAGCTCTACTGCTTCCTGGGCGGTACGTTTCGCGGCTGACCTGGAAGGCGTGATTACGGTTCTGTCCGGCATGAGTACGGTGGAACAGATGCGGGACAATCTATCCTATATGAAATCTTTTACAGGGCTTTCGAAAAGCCAGAAGGAGACGCTTGACAGGGCGAGGGAGGAACTGTCAAAGATTCCGCTCATCCCCTGTACTTCCTGTAATTACTGTGCGAAAGTATGTCCCATGAATGTCGGTATTTCCGGCTCTTTTACGGCTATGAATTATCTGACGCTTTACAGTTCTATCGGGATGGCAAGACATCAGGAAGGATGGCTGGTAGGAGGGCATGGGAAGAAATCTGCCGATGCTTGTATCAGGTGTGGAAAATGCGAGGAGGTTTGCCCGCAGCACATAAAGATTAGGGACACCCTGGAGAAAGTGCAGGACATGCTTCTGGCATAGCAGGAACCATATACATATAGAGTAAAAAAGCAGCGGCCGGTAGAATGCAATACCGCCGCTGTTTTGTATGACATGTATGTTCAGATCAAACCGCAGATTTCTGTTGTTGTCTTAAGCTTATTCATAGAATAAATATGGATGCCGTCCACCCCGTGCTCCTTCAGATCCCGGATCTGGCGCACCGCGTAGTCGATACCGGCCTTGCGCATGTCTTCCCTGTTTTCCCCGTAGGTGGCGATCAGGTCGGCCAGCTCCTTCGGTACGGAGGAGCCGGAGAGGGAGACCGTGGTGCCAAGCTGCTTTGCCGTGGTGATCGGCATGATTCCGGCATGGATGGGAACCGTGATACCCTTGGCACGCACCAGCTCCATAAAGCGGTAGAAGCAGGCGTTGTCAAAAAACATTTGTGTCACCAGGGAGGTGACGCCTGCATCCACTTTTTCCTTTAAATGGATCAGGTCTTCCTCCAGACTTGGCGCTTCAAAATGCTTTTCGGGATAGCAGGCGCCGGAAACCTGTAGGCCTGTGTGCGCTTTTAAATGGCGCACCAGATCCGTGGCATAAAAAAATTCGCGGCTGTTAAACTGCTCGTCCGTCATATGCTGGGGTCTGTCCCCGCGCAGAGCCAGTACATGGTTTACGCCAGCCTCCTCCAGCGCTTTGCAGTTCTTTTCAAGATCCTCTCGGGTAAAACCAACGCAGGTGATATGGGCTATGGCGTCAATGGCGAGCTCTTTCTGTATGAAAGAAGCGATCTCGATGGTTTTTCCTGCCCGGGAACCGCCTGCGCCGTAGGTGCAGCTTATAAAATCGGGATGCAGTTTCGCCGCCTCCCGCAAAAAGTCAAAAATGTTGTCGAATTCCTCTTCCTTTTTCGGAGGAAATACCTCGAAGGAGAGACTTGTAGTGTGTGCCATAACATGGATTCCTTTCTGTTTTTTCTTTTCGTTACCTGACTATGATGCGCTTCAAAAGAAACAATTTCTTGCTTTTGCGTCTGAAATATCGTAACATAAATCTATAGTGTATGCAATCACCTAAATCCGTGAGCCGGCGTGCAGAACGTGTATAGCGGCCAGCGGACAGGGGGAAGCGGAATGGAGACGATTATGGGAAATACGAAATTTGAGAGCACAGCCGACTATGTGGCATCTGAACAGCTTTTGGCCAGCGTAAATGTGGCGATCGCGCTGCAGAAGCCGCTTCTGGTAAAGGGGGAGCCGGGTACAGGCAAGACCATGCTGGCGCAGGCAGTTGCCGCATCTCTTGGCAAAAAACTGATTATATGGAACATCAAGTCCACCACGAAAGCGCAGGACGGTCTGTACATGTACGATACGATCCAGCGTCTCTATGACGGACAGTTCGGCGAGGAGGGCGTGGACGACATCGCCCATTATATCAAGCTTGGCAAGCTGGGGGAGGCTTTTGAGTCTGACGAACAGGTTATCATTCTGATTGATGAGATTGACAAGGCAGATCTGGAGTTCCCGAACGACCTGCTCTGGGAACTTGACCAGATGGAGTTTTATATTCACGAGACGAAACGGACCATAAAAGCGAAGCACAGGCCCATCGTGATTATCACTTCCAATGCGGAGAAGGAACTGCCGGATGCGTTCCTGCGCAGATGTATCTTCCACTATATTGATTTTCCGGATCAGGCGCTGATGGAGGAGATCGTGAGAACCCATTATCCCGATGTGGAGGATAAACTGTTAAAGGACGCGATGGAGGTGTTCTACTGGATCCGTTCCATGAAAGATATCCGCAAAAAGCCCAGCACTTCAGAGCTGATCGACTGGATCAATGCGCTGCAGATCGGCGGCATCCCGACGGACAGGCTGCGGCAGGAGCTGCCTTTTATCGGGGTGGTGGTGAAGAAGGATGAGGATCTGGAGACAGTAAGAAACAGAATAGACTAGGAAGCGTCAGAGGTTTTGTATGACATTGCAGTGAGGTAACCATATGTTCAGTAAATTTTTCTATACCTTGAAGGATAAGGGGCTTGAGGTGTCCCTGAGCGAGTGGCTGACCTTGCAGGAAGCGCTGCAGCAGGGACTCTGTCACAGCAGTCTGACGGAATTTTATTATCTGGCGCGGATGATCCTTGTGAAGTCGGAGACGGAATTTGATAAGTTTGACATGGCTTTTGACGAGGTGTTCAAAGGCATCATGTCCGAGAATGAGGTGGGCAAAAATCTGCTGCGCTGGCTGGATAAGCCGGAAATGCAGGATGTCTTTGAAGAGATGCGCCACGAGATGAACCAGGAAGTAATCACGATGGACAAGGATGACATCGAGAATAAGTTTAAGGACAGACTGCGGGATCAGAACGAAGAGCACAATGGCGGCAGCTACTGGATCGGCACTATGGGAAAGACATCCTTCGGCAATATGGGCGGTAATATGGGCGGTATCCGGGTGGGCGGCACCACAGGCTACCAGTCCGCTTTTCAGGTGGTAGGAGCCAGAAAATACCGGGATTTCAGAAACGACAAGGTGCTGGACAACAGGCAGTTTCAGATGGCGCTCAGAAAGCTCAGACAGTTTTCCACGAAGCTGGATATCCCGGAGACGGAGCTTGACATAAACGGCACGGTGGATGCCACCTGCAACAACGGCGGCTGTCTGCAGATCGTGATGGAAAAGCCGCGCAAAAATGCAGTTAAGCTCTTGCTTTTGATGGATTCGGGCGGCACCATGATCCCTTATACCACGCTTCTTAGTGAGCTGTTCCAGTCGGTGCACAAGTCCAACCATTATAAGGACGTGAAGACCTACTTTTTCCATAACTGCATTTATTCCAATCTCTACAAGACGCCGGAGTGTGAGAATGGGGAATGGATTGAGACAGAGTGGATGTTCCGCAATCTGGACAGCGATTACAAGGTGATTATTGTGGGTGATGCGGCTATGGCGCCGGAGGAGCTGTATTCCACCACCGGCAACTACAGGGGGCCAAACGGCGGGCTCTCCGGGATGGACTGGCTGCTTTTGATGAAGAGGCATTACAAAAAGGTCGTGTGGCTGAATCCGAAGATGGCGCCGGGACATGCACCCTGGCGTGAGGCCGAGACGGCGATCAAGAATATTTTTCCGATGTATAAGCTGACGGTGGACGGTTTAAATCAGGCGATGATGAAGCTGATGGTGAATCGATAGAGTGTATGTAAAACAGCCAAGAGGAGACTTGAGGCTGTTTTTTCTGCCTTTCTTGACAATTTATAAAGGGGGGGGGGGTAGAATGAAAAGGAAATGATACATAATGCAGTAATATGCATAGAAGAAATAGGGGGGAAAAGAGAATGCGGCAGACAAGGAAGGCAGGACAGATAAGACGCAGGCTGGTGGCAGGATTATTCTGTATCAGTCTGTTTGCGGCGGATGTGACAACGGTAATCCCCGTATGGGCGAGCACGGCTGTCGAGGCTGGGCAGGCACAGGGAGTCGGAGAAGAAGCATCCCAGAGCGGTGGGGAAGAAGGCGCCGGGCTGACGCAGAAGCCTGATGAAGGGAATATGGGAGATGACACGCAGGATTCTGGTGACGTGCAGAGCCCGGATGACGGAAAAGGCGGAGACGGTGCGCAGGATTCCGGGGATGGAAAGGATGAAGATGACACACAGAGCCCGGATGACGGAAAAGACGGAGACGGTGCGCAGGATTCCGGGGATGGAAAGGATGAAGATGACACACAGAGCCCGGATGACGGAAAAGACGGAGACAGTGAGCAGGATCCGGGGGATGGAAAGGATGAAGATGACACACAGAGCCCGGATGACGGAAAAGATGGAGACGGTGAGCAGGATCCGGGGGATGGAAAGGATGAAGATGACACACAGAGCCCGGATGACGGAAAAGATGGAGACGGTGTAACAGACGATCCGGAAGAATCGGATGTGCCTGTTGAGAACGAAACGCCGGATACAGAAGAGGCGGATTCCGTGTCGGAGAATACTTTGGAAACGCAGGTGGAGGCGAGTTCATTAGCGGTGTCCGCAGATGTGGCCGCAAGCGGTACATCTGGGAATATTTCTTGGGAGTTGAGCAAGGACAGCATACTTACCATATCAGGCATCGGAGATTATGAACTGGATGCGGACGAAATGCCGCCGTGGTCCAATATAGGATATATTAAATCTGTGGTGGTAGACGTATCGGATATTACATCTACCAGAAATATGTTCAACGGCTTAGGATATGTAAGTATTGACGTGTCGAAGCTGGATACGAGTAAAGTTACGGATATGAGCGGTATGTTCCAGGACTTTAGTACTACCTCACTGGATTTGGGAAGCTTTGATACAGGCAATGTCAAAAATATGAGTCATATGTTTGATAATTGTCATGTCCGCAATAATATTGATTTAAGAAGTTTTGATACTGGTAACGTTACAGATATGAGTTATATGTTTTATATGTGTGGAAACATTACTTTAAATTTAACCGGCTTCAATACAAAAAATGTCAGAAATATGAGTTATATGTTTGCTACCAGCGATGAACTTGCGCAGGGAGAATATCTGACCAGGGTTAATTTAAGCAGCTTTGATACAGGTAATGTCACAGATATGAGCCATATGTTTCAAAACAGCCATATTGAAAAATTGGATTTGAGCAGCTTTGATACGAGTAAAGTTACGGATATGAGCTATATGTTTGCCAGCAGGGGCGACGAGATGCAGGGAAGCAAGGAGTTTCTGACCGAGGTTGACTTAAGCAGCTTTGACACAGGCAATGTCACGGATATGAGCCATATGTTTGAAGGCAGCCATATTAAAAAATGGGATATAAGCGGCATTAAGACAGGCAATGTCACGGATATGAGCCACATGTTTGAACGCAGCTATATTGACGGACTGAATTTTAGAAACTTTGATACGGGTAAAGTCACGGATATGAGTTACATGTTTTACGATTGTGGGAACCCGTATGATTATGGAAACACTTCTTTAGAGTTAGCAAATTTTGATACACGCAATGTTAAGAATATGAGTTTTATGTTTGCCGTAGGCAGTAGAGGAATTGGATTTGATAGACCTCCTCGTAACTTTCTGACCGATGTTGATTTGAGTAGTTTTGATACGAGCAATGTTACAGATATGAGCCATATGTTTAAAGGAAGCCATATTGAAGAACTGGATTTAAGCGGTTTTAATTTTAGCAGTGTCATGAATATGGATGGGATATTTGTCGATGAAATTTCTTTGGGTGATTACACAGAAGTTTTACCAAATGAAAATTTGAAGATCCTGAATTTAGGTGATTTTAATATCAGCAGGATAACGAATATCAGTCATATGTTTGAGATGTTAACTGCCTTGACCAGTGTCAATATAGATAGCGCCGATACGAGCAATGTTACGAATATGTCCAACATGTTTTATGGGTGCAGCAGCTTGGAAAGTCTTGATTTAAGCAGTTTTGATACAGGCAAAGTCACAAATATGAGATACATGTTTTATGATTGCAATGCTTTGAAGACGTTGGATGTAAGCGGCTTCGATACCAGTAAGGTGACAGAGATGAGGTCGATGTTTGAAGGATGCGGCAGTCTGACCAGTCTGGATTTAAGCGGTTTTGATCTGATTGCCATGCCAGATGACAAGTATGGCGAAGTTCTGGGCGGATGCAAAAAGATGGAAATGATTTTCACCCCGTATCATGTAACGGCGAATGCGAAGATCGGGCTTCCAAAGGAAGCGGCGGGTGACAAATGGTATCGCAGCGATAATCAGAAGGTGGTTTCGACATTGCCGGAGGGACTGGACCATAGCATCATGCTCACAAGAAATAAGGTTACGGAAGCGGCAGCCCGCATTACGGCACGGAAAGCAAAGACAGCTTATACATGTGGCGAGACGATTACCGCGAACGACCTGACCGTGATGTATTACGGAAATGACGGGAGCGTCAGAAAACTGACGCAGACGGACGGCTACACCACAAACGTATCCTCCCTTTCCACAGAGCAGCCAGGGGAAAAGAGTCTGGTCGTCACCTACGAGAAGGATGGCACAAAACTGACGACGGAGATAATCCTGACAGTCACATACGGACTGAATGCCGACACTACCACCGTCACCCTCCCGGCAGAGAGCGGGTATGACTACATCTACGACGGTACGGCAAAAGAGCCAAAGCCGCTTTCGGTATCCTATTTTCCTGAAAACGGCGGCATAACAGGAAGCCCGGTGCTGCTTGAGGAAGGCACGGACTATACTGTATCCTACAGAAGCAACACCAATGCCTATGAGCTGTCTGCAGCTTCTGATAAGGGTGCTGCTCCCGCTGTCATCATAAAGGGGATTGGCAGCTACAGCGGCAGTGTCACAAAGGTTTTTGCTATTCATAAAGCGGCGGCACCTGCTGCTGCGGCAAAGAACGTCATCGCTGCCAGGTGTACACGGGCGCAGGCAGACAGGAAAATAGACCTGAAGGGCTGTTTTTCGGCATGCGGGAAGAAGACGGACTATGAGATTCTGAGCGTGGAGGATGAAAAAGGCATCTTTTCCCAACCATTTACGGCGTATATCGTGGATGGTGTCCTGACCTACAGCACCAGGGCGGCACGGGGAGGTGACAGGGCTTCCATAAAGATAAAGGTATCTTTCCAAAACTACGAGGACGCGGAGCTGACAGTGCATATTACCATGGCGGAACAGGATGCGGCGGTCATCTCCGGCATCACCATGGCGGAGCGCATGGTTTACAGCGGCATGCCCGTCTCCTACAGCGGAGAAGCGGTAGTGAAAGAGGAGAATGGCATAGATATCACGGAGAAAGTGTCTCTTACATATCATTACAGCGGTGTTATGGCGGACGGTACAGCCTATCCCGCGCCGGACGGTGACGCGTCGAAACCGCCGGTGGATGCAGGAAGTTACATATTAACCGTATCGGTCAAAAATGACGATCGGGAGTATGTTGGAAGTGAGGAATACCCCTTCACAATCACGAAGGCTGCGGCGGTAGTGAGAGCGAAGGATGTCACCGTACTGATGCATGCCGGCGGCGGCACGGTTCCCGTTGAACAGGATAAGGTGGGAGCACACACCTTCGGATATGAGGCAACGGGGCTGCTGAAGAAAGATGCTTTGAAAAAGGAACCGGCATACCGGGTGACGACGGACGAGGAAGGAAAAAATGCCGTTACCGAGCTCGACATTTCAAAAACGGGCATATACTACATCCATCTGTCTGGTGCGGATGCGGGGATGAACTATGAACTGGAATACAGACCTGGCGTCCTTACCGTGTCGGAAGAGCGGGTAGCCTATACCGTCACCTTCGACGGCATGGGACACTGCGACGGTTTCAAAAAGAGAGCCATTAGGTCGGGCGCACTTTTAGAGCTTTCAGACAGTGAGCGGATGCCGGCGGCGAAAGAGCAGGGGTATGTCTTTGCCGGTTGGTATCGCGACAGGACGTTTGCCAAAGGGAAAGAGTGGCGCTTTGATACGGATACGGTACAGTCTGACCTGACTTTGTACGCGTGCTGGCTGACAGCGGCGGCGGAAGACGGAAATGGTCTGAAGCTGTGTGTGCAGGAGATTCCGGATCTGGCCTATACGGGAAGCGCCCAGAAACCGGCAGTGACCGTATATGACGGCGACGGCAGGACACTTTTGAAGGCAGGAAGAGATTATACCGTGAAATATGTTCGCAATACGGATGCGGTGGCGGTTGATGAGACCGGGCGTCCGACAGAGCTGGGCGGAACCGCAAGGGTTACGGATGCGGGAGAGGAAAACGAACAAATAACAGATGTTATAGGACATTTTAGTAAGGACTGTCCCTATGTGGTGATCACGGGGAAAGGAAACTATAAAGAGACGATTTACCGCAACTTTCAGATCCTGCCTGCCAGAATCGCGGCGGATGCGGACGGTGGAGTGGATGATACACCGCTTGCGGCAGGCTTTACCCTGAAATATACGCAGCAGCTCGTGGTGAATACTACAAAAGAGCAGAAGCCTTTCGGTTCCATGAAATACAGGAAGGGGATGAAGGCGGGGACAGATTTCACAGTGTCGATTGGAACGGATACGGTCGGAGCCTCCGATGCGTCAGGCAGCGACGTGCCTGCGGACTGGAAGGCGGAGGGGGTGCCGGATGCGGGAAATCAGTATATCCTGCCCGCGATTCCCAGGGGTTACACCGGCACATTTATCCTGACTGTCACCGGAAAGGGCAATTATACGGGCGTGATCAGAAAGAAACTGTATGTGGCTGAAAAGCAGAAGCTGATGAAGAACGCCTCCCTTACCCTTGGCAAAAACCAGAAATCATTTTCTTATACGGGGGGAGAGATAGAGCTGACGCCCGGATACCATGACGCCACGGAGAAGAAATATTATAAAGTGACGGCGCCTGGCACGGTAAATACTGCGGCGGAGGAGAATGCAGACGAGATGTTCCTTGTGAAAGCAGGGAAGAACGGAAAGGCAGGAGGGGAAGGTCTGGTATGGGGAAGGGACTACACCATCGACTACGCGGGCACGAACCGCGCGGCGGGTACGGCGACTATGACCCTTACGGGAATAAACGGGTACGTGGGTACGAAGAGCGTCACCTTCAAGATCACGGGCACGAAGTTTGCGGCGAATACCGTTGATATCAAGGTATATGATGAGGCGAAACCGAATGAGCCGCAGACAGACGCTTTCCGGGCATCCATGCCTTACACCGGGAAGGCTTTGACCCAGAACAAGGTAACGCTTAAGACGAAGGTGACAAAGGATAACTCGGTGGCGAAGGAGCTTACCTACGGCGAACATTACACCATCAGCTATAAGAACAACATTAAAAAAGGCAATGCTACCATGACCTTTACGGCGAAGCCGGCATCCGGCTATACCGGCAGCTTTAAAAAGACCTTTAAGATTACGCCGCAGACACTGGCAGGGGAGAGGCTGACAGTACAGACGAAGGAAGGAAACGGATTACAGACAGGAAATGAAGTGGAAGCAACCTACAAAAAGAACGGAGCGAAGCTTTCCTTTACAATCACAAATGAAGCGGGGACGGAGCTGCTTGAGGGTGTGGATTACACTGTGAAATATAAGAATAACAATGCGGTGACAGCGGCGCAGACAGAGGGGAATAAGAAACCTCTTATGACGGTCGTAGGAAAGGGCAATTATGCCGGGAATGTGGAAGTGCCTTTTACCGTCGTGCAGGCATCCCTTGCGGAAGCACTCGATGAAGGGATTGTGCAGGTATCGTGTGCACAGGTGCAGAAGAAGGACGGTATGAAGTTCAAGGACTTTAAGTTCAGGATTGCGGAAGGAAAAAAGACGCTCGCAGCGGGTGAGGAGAAGGACTATATCATTGACGAGACCAGGTGCAGCCCTGAAAAGATGAAAGCCTACGCGGATGCGCTCGAAGCCGAAGGAGTACTGCCGGAGGAGCCTTCGGTGACGGTGAGGGGAAGAAATAATTATGGCGGCGAGAAGACCATAGCGCTCGGGAAATACATCTACGCGGAAAAGCTGACTTCAGACTGCGTGTATGTGGTGATTTCCGAGGGAGCCGGGCAGAGTGAGTATACCGGCGGACAGGTCACGCCGGATATAACGGTTTACTATGGTGAGAAGGCGGCAGTCAGCGCGGCGAAGAAGGATAAGGTGAGGGACGAGGCGGCTCTGACGGCAGAAAGCGGCATGTATAAGCTGAAGAAACTGGAGACTGGCGATTATGCCGTAAGCTATGGCGCGAACATGGCGGCGGGAAAGAATAAGGGAAGTGTGACGATCACCGGCGCAGGAAGATATGGCGGGAGTGTGACGGTGAAGTTTGAGATCGGGAAGAAGTCGATCTGCTAAATCAAGATTATGATCGTAACAGGAAGAAACAGCCGGGGAAATGCAAGGCTGTTTCTTCTTCTACAATTGACTTTAACGAGTAAAAGTGTTAAAGTGATGAATGTAGTTTTTTGTTGTTTTGAAAGGGGAGGGCTATGTCAAAACTGGAAGAGATTCGGGAGCGGTTTCAAAACGACCGTTTTGCAACGGATGCGGCGGGAATTGTGATCGATTCCGCTGAACCTGGAAAGGCGGTCTGTTCGCTGCATTTGGAGCCGCGTCACATGAACGCAAACAATGTGCCCATGGGAGGGGCTATTTTTACGCTGGCGGATTTTACCTGTGCGGTGGCGGCTAACGGGTATTCGGAAAAGATGACGGTCAGCCAGAATGCGTCTATCACTTTTTGTGCGCCGGCAAGGGGAGTGCGTCTGGTCGCGGAGGCGTCCTGCTTAAGAAGCGGGCGTACCACTGCGCTTTTGACGGTGGATATCCGGGATGAGCTGGACACGTATGTAGCCCATGCCACGGTGAATGCTTATGTGGTTGGTTAGCGTGAGAAGAACTTCTAATCACTCACAGCATAGGCTGTTGGAAGATACAGAGAAGGAGGAACTATATAATGGTAATCACGGAGTTTTTGGAGCGTAACGCCAGACTTTACGGCTCGGATCCGGCGCTTGTGGAACTGAACCCCTCCCAGGAGCGGGACAGTGCAGTGACCTGGCGGGAGGCGAGCCTGATAGAAAGTGCGGGAGACGGCGCGCCTTATCGGAGAGAATTAAGCTGGGCGGATTTTGACAGACGCGCCAACCGCTTTGCCAATCTGCTGTTAAGCAGGGGGCTTGCGCGGGAGACGAAGGTTGGCATTCTGATGATGAACTGTCTGGAATGGCTGCCGGTCTATTTCGGCATTCTGAAGGCAGGCGGTGTGGCTGTGCCTTTGAATTTCCGCTATTCTGCGGAGGAAATCAAGTATTGTCTGGAACTTGCAGATGTGGAAGTTCTGATTTTCGGCCCGGAGTTTATCGAGCGTATGGACAGCATTGCGGATGACCTGCCGGGCGTGGGGATGATGTTTTTCCCGGGAACAGGCGGGCCGGATTACACGGAGGACTGCCTGAAACTGATGGGCTTTTGTTCTTCCAGCGCACCGCCGGTGGCGCTGTGTGAGGAGGACAATGCGGCAATTTATTTCTCATCGGGAACAACGGGCTTTCCGAAAGCGATCCTGCATAACCACCGGGCGCTTCGATCCTCCTGTGAGACGGAGCAGAACCATCACGGGCAGACGAAGGAGGACGTGTTCTTATGCATTCCGCCCCTTTACCACACAGGAGCGAAAATGCACTGGTTCGGATCCCTGCTCACGGCAGGTAAGGCAGTGCTTCTGCGCGGTGTGAAGCCGGAGTGGATTCTCCGGGCAGTGACGGAGGAACAGTGTACCATCGTGTGGCTGCTGGTGCCCTGGGCCCAGGATCTGCTGGATGCCATTGACTCCGGGCAGGTGGATATGGCGCATTATCTGCTGGAACAGTGGCGGCTTATGCATATCGGGGCGCAGCCGGTTCCGCCCAGTCTGATCCAACGCTGGAAAAAGCATTTTCCCCATCACCAGTACGATACCAATTACGGCCTGAGCGAGTCCATAGGTCCCGGCTGCGTGCATCTGGGTGTGGAGAACATACATAAGGTGGGAGCCATCGGGAAACCGGGTTATCACTGGGAGGCAAAGATTGTGGATGAGCAGGGAAGAGAAGTTTCCAGCGGTGAAGTGGGAGAGCTGATTGTTCACGGTCCCGGTGTTATGCTCTGCTATTATAAGAATCCTGAGGCGACTGAGGAAATCCTAAAGGATGGCTGGCTGTATACGGGAGATATGGCCCGCATGGACGAGGACGGCTTTATCTATCTTGTGGATCGCAAGAAGGATGTCATCATTTCCGGCGGAGAAAATCTCTATCCGGTGCAGATCGAGGATTTCCTGCGCAGAAACGATAAGATTAAGGATGTGGCGGTGATCGGTCTGCCGGATCTGAGGCTTGGTGAAATTGCGGCGGCCATCATTGAGCTCAAGGAGGGTGAAAGCAGTACGGAAGAAGAGATTGAGACATTCTGCAAGGAGCTGCCCCGATACAAACGGCCCAGAACGGTCATTTTTGATAAGGTGCCCAGAAACCCCACTGGCAAGATCGAGAAGCCGGTGCTCAGAGAACGGTACTGCCACGGCAGTCTTGTGGAGGCACAGATCAGAAACTAGATATTCTGTAGAAACACGGTAAAGGAGAACACTTAAGATGGATTTGATGATTAAAGTAGTCATGCTTGTTATTTTCTTTGGAGTAATGATCGGCATCGGCCTTTACTGCCGCAAACATGCCACCGACGTGAACGGGTTTGTGCTCGGCGGCAGAAACGTGGGGCCGTGGCTGACGGCATTCGCCTACGGAACCAGCTATTTTTCTGCGGTGGTTTTTGTGGGATATGCAGGACAGTTTGGCTGGAAGTACGGCATTGCAGCGACCTGGGCCGGGCTTGGAAATGCCTTTATCGGCTCGCTCCTTGCATGGGCGGTGCTTGGACGCCGTACCCGCATTATGACGCAGCACCTGAACAGTGCGACCATGCCGGAATTTTTCGGGGAGCGGTTTGAGAGCAAGCCTTTAAAGCTGGCGGCTTCGGCCATCATTTTCATCTTTCTGATTCCTTATACAGCCAGCCTTTACAACGGTTTGAGCCGGCTGTTTGGCATGGCGTTTGACATTGACTACAGCGTATGCGTGGTTGTAATGGCGGTGCTCACAGGAATTTATGTCATTGCGGGCGGCTATATGGCGACTGCCATCAATGACTTTATTCAGGGCATCATTATGATTTTTGGAATTGTGGCTGTTATTTTGGCGGTGCTCCACAGCCAGGGCGGGTTCCTTGCGGCGCTCGATAAGCTGTCCGCAGTGAGCGATGAGACGGTTTCCGCTTCGCCCGGAGTGTTTAATTCCTTCTTCGGGCCGGATCCGGCAGGACTTCTGGGCGTGGTCATTCTCACCAGCCTTGGTACCTGGGGACTGCCGCAGATGGTGCAGAAGTTTTATGCCATCAAGAGCGAGAGCGCAATCAACAAGGGCATGGTGATTTCCACGGTCTTTGCGACGATTGTCTCCGGCGGCTGTTATTTTCTCGGCGGTTTCGGCCGTCTGTTTGGCGACAAGATCGACATTGCGGCGAATGGATATGATTCTGTGGTGCCAACCATGCTTTCCGGTCTTCCCACGATCCTGATTGCGGTGGTGGTGATTCTGGTGCTTTCCGCTTCCATGTCCACCCTGTCTTCCCTTGTTCTGGCATCAAGCTCTACCTTGACGTTGGACTTCATTAAAGGTAATATATTGAAAGAGATGGATGAGAAAAAACAGGTCAGATGGATGCGGGGGCTTCTGGTAGTGTTTATTGTGATTTCCGTGATACTGGCACTGATCCAGTACCGCTCCAACGTCACTTTTATCGCACAGCTCATGGGTGTGAGCTGGGGTGCGCTTGCCGGTGCTTTTCTGGCTCCTTTCCTCTATGGCTTATACTGGAAACGGACAACTAAGGCGGCATGCTGGGTGAGTTTTCTGTTTTCCACAATCGTGATGCTTGCGAACATTTTCTTTCGCCAGTCGTTCCCTGCTTACTTACAGTCCCCGATCAATGCCGGTGCATTCTGTATGCTGGCCGGACTAGTGATTGTGCCTGTGGTGAGTGTGGTGACGAAAGCGCCTGGGGAGAAAAAGCTGAAAGAAGTATTCGCCTGCTATGATAAGAAAGTGACGGTTTCCGTGAAAGATTCCATCGGAGATTAGCTCGAAAAGAACTTCTAAAGACGTCCCGCCATTGGACGGGACGCCAAGAAGTTCTATCGTTTCGAGCGAGAGAATGCAAAATACGGCATTCTCCGTAACTGAAGAAGGGTGGTTAATTTGATGAAGACATTAATGCTTGGCAACGAGGCGGTTGCCAGAGGTTTGTATGAGGCGGGCTGCAGTTTTGTGTCCAGCTATCCGGGAACGCCCAGCACGGAGATTACGGAGTGCGTGGCGAAATATGATGAAGTTTATGCGGAGTGGGCGCCCAACGAGAAAGTGGCCCTGGAGGCGGCGCTTGGCGCTTCCGTGCGCGGGAAACGCAGCTTCTGCGCCATGAAACATGTGGGACTAAATGTGGCGGCAGATCCGCTGTTTACGATTTCTTATACCGGCGTGAATGCGGGACTGCTTATCGCCGTGGCCGATGACGCCGGAATGCACAGCTCCCAGAATGAACAGGATTCCCGCCATTATGCGCGGGCTGCGAAGATTCCGATGCTGGAGCCTTCCGATTCTGCGGAGGCGCTCGCTTTTGCCAAACTTGCCTATGAACTTTCCGAGCAGTTTGACACAGCGGTTCTGATCAAGATGTGTACCCGTGTCAGCCATTCCCAGAGCGTTGTGGAGACAGGGGAGCGGGTAGAGCCGGCGCAGAAACCGTATGAAAAGAATCCTGCCAAATATATTATGATGCCGGTCAATGCAAAGCGGCGCCACCCGGTGGTGGAGGAGCGCACGAAAGCGCTGACTGCGTGGGCGGAAACGTCCCGGATCAATCGGATTGAGACGGGAAGCGACCAGTCCTGCGGCATTCTTACGTCTTCCACCTGTTACCAGTATGTGAAAGAGGCCTTCGGGGATCAGTATCCCATTTTAAAGCTTGGTATGATCTGGCCTATGCCGGAACAGAAGATCAGAGACTTTGCAGCCATGGTAGATAAACTGGTGGTGGTGGAAGAACTGGACGGCTTTATCGAGACGCACTGCAGAAGCCTTGGGATCCCTGTATCCGGAAAAGATCTGTTTACAGAAATCGGGGAACTGAGCCAGAATCTGGTGAAGGAGAAGCTTGGCGGGGCAGTGCAGGCGGGAGAAACACTTGCGGAAGACATTCCGGCAAGACCGCCCGTGATGTGTGCGGGATGTCCGCACAGAAGTCTCTTCTATGTGCTGAAAAAATTAAACGTGACCGTGCTTGGCGATATCGGGTGCTATACCCTTGGGGCGGTTGCGCCTTTGAATGCGATTGACACGACCATCTGTATGGGAGCGTCCGTGTCGGGCCTTCACGGTTTTGTGAAGGCGGGCGGCGAGGAGTGTGCGGGAAAAACCGTGGCGGTGATCGGTGACTCCACCTTCATCCATTCCGGCGTTACGGGGTTGATTAACATTGCCTATAATGAATCCAACTCTACAGTGATTATACTGGATAATTCCATTACGGGTATGACGGGGCACCAGCAGAATCCTACTACCGGCTATAACCTGAAGGGTGACCCATGTACGAAGATTGATCTGGAGAGCCTGTGCCATGCCGTCGGCATCAAACGGGTGAAGGTGGTTGATCCCTACGATATGGAAACCTGCCAGGCGGTGATCAAAGAGGAGCTTGCGGCGAATGAGCCTTCCGTTGTCATTTCCCGCCGGCCCTGCGCGCTGTTGAAGTATGTCAAACATCCGGGAGCGATCTGTTCTGATCCTGAAAAGTGTAAGGGCTGTAAGGCCTGCATGAATATCGGCTGTCCTGCGATCAGTATGGTGGACGGCAAGGCGGTTATCGACGAGACGCTCTGCGTGGGCTGCGGGGTATGTGAGCAGCTCTGCAAGTTCGGGGCACTAGGGTGAAAAACGGGCATTCTCCAGGGCGAGCTTGCTCGTCCGTGGATTTGAAGCACGGTGAAGCTGTAATATGGAGGAACGTATGGAGACAAAAAATATAATGATTGTGGGAGTGGGCGGACAGGGGACCCTGCTTGCAAGCAAACTGCTGGGACGTCTGCTTCTTGGAAAGGGATATGATGTCAAGGTAAGTGAAGTGCACGGCATGAGCCAGCGCGGCGGCAGTGTGGTTACTTATGTGCGCTGGGGTGACAGGGTCTGCTCCCCGATTATAGACAAGGGTCAGGCCGACTGCATCCTTTCCTTTGAACTGCTGGAGGCGGCCCGATATACGGAGTATGTCAAGCCGGGCGGCAGGATCATCGTGAACAGCCAGCAGATCAATCCCATGCCCGTCATTGCAGGCGCGGCGGCATACCCGGAGAATCTGGTGGAAAAGATGTCGGCTCTGGACGTCAATGTGGACGCCTTTGACGCGCTTACGCTTGCAGAGGAGGCGGGGAGCAGTAAGGCTGTGAATCTGGTGCTTATGGGAAGGCTTGCCAGACATTTTGACTTTACGGACGAGGAGTGGATGGATGCGATTGAGCACAGTGTACCGCCGAGATTTCTGGAAATGAACAAGAAAGCGTTTGCATCTGGAAAGAACGCCCAGAATGTGTGAGGATAAGAACTGAGAAGGAGAACAAAGATATGGAACGGTATTACCAGAAAGAAATTGAAACTGCGGACAGGGAGCAGATTCTGGCTTGGCAGAATGAGCGTCTGGTGAAACAGGTGCGCCATGTGTGGGACAATGTGCCTTATTACCGCAAAAAGATGGAGGAGAAGGGAGTTACGCCTGAGGACATTCAGAGCACGGAAGACTTACATAAACTGCCTTTTCTGACGAAGGACGATCTGCGGGAGGCGTATCCCTACGGCCTTATGGCGAAACCCCTCAAGGAATGTGTGCGTATCCAGTCTACGTCCGGCACGACCGGCCGCAGGGTGGTGGCGTTTTATACCCAGCACGACGTTGATTTGTGGGAGGACTGCTGTGCGAGAGCTATTATGGCGGCAGGCGGCACAGACGAGGATGTCTGTCATGTCTGCTACGGCTACGGCCTTTTCACAGGCGGCCCCGGCTTAAACGGCGGCAGTCATAAGGTGGGGTGTCTGACCCTTCCCATGTCCTCCGGCAATACGGACAGGCAGTTACAGTTTATGGTGGATCTGGAGGCAACGATTCTGTGCTGTACTCCTTCCTACGCAGCCTTTCTGGCGGAGAGCATCCATGAGCGGGGACTGCGCGATCGGATTAAGCTGAAAGCGGGTATCTTTGGCGCGGAGGCATGGAGTGAGGAGATGCGCCAGGATATCCAGAATAAGCTTGGGATCAAGGCATACGATATCTACGGGCTCACGGAGACAAGCGGCCCAGGCGTGGCTTTTGAATGCAGTGAGCAGACGGGAATGCATATCAATGAGGATCATTTTATCGCGGAGATTATCAACCCGGATACTGGGGAGGTGCTTCCCGAGGGCAGCAAAGGCGAACTGGTATTTACGGCCATTACCAAGGAGGCGTTTCCACTGCTCCGCTACCGTACCAGAGACATCTGTGTTCTCACGAGAGAGAAATGTTCCTGCGGCCGTACCCATGTGAAGATGAGCAAGCCTATGGGCAGAAGTGACGATATGCTGATTGTGAAGGGGGTCAATGTATTCCCGTCCCAGATCGAGACGGTGCTTCTGGAGCAGGGCTATCCGGCAAACTATCAGATTATTGTGGATCGTGTCAACAATTCCGATACGATTGAGGTGATGGTGGAGATGACGCCCGAAAACTTCTCCGATAATCTCGGTAAGATCACAGAGATGGAGAAAGGGCTTGTATCGGCTCTCAAGGCGATGCTTGGCATCTATGCCAAGGTGCGTCTGGTGGCGCCAAAGTCCATCACGAGAAGTGAAGGCAAGGCCGTGCGCGTGATTGATAAGCGGAAAATCTAAGAGTGATATCGGCGACGATGTGTAAGGGTGACTAAAAAGTCAGAGAGGAGATAAGATTGAAAATTAAAATTTTCAATCGCGAGATTTGTGTCTGCGCGTTGCTTGCCACAAACTCGATATGCGCAAAAAGCAGCGCAGAAATGGAGAAAACTATGACAATACCTCAGATTTCTGTTTTTTTGGAGAATAAAGCGGGGCAGCTTGCGGATATCACAAGGATTCTCTCGGAGAATCAGGTGAATATGCGGGCGCTCAACATTGCGGAGACTGCGGACTACGGTGTTCTGCGGCTGATCGTGGATGACGCCGCAAAGGCATCCGCCATTCTTCTGGAGCAAGGTTTTATTCTCACCATGACGCCGGTTGTGGGCGTGGCGGTTCCCGATACACCCGGGGGCTTAAGCAAAGTGCTTGGCGTAATTTCCGATGCCAGAATGGACGTGGAGTATATGTATTCCGTATTCGGGCAGAAGGACGGGCAGGCATGCATGATCTTCCGCGTATCAGATACGGACGGGCTGGCGGAAGTGCTTGACAAAGCCGGGATTGGTACGATGACAGGGGAGGATCTGGGCCTTCACTGAGGGGAGAGACGCGTGGATTGCAAAATCCCACAAAATCCCTCGAAAAAAGAGTTGACAAACAAAATCTTTTCGTTTAAATTATAAGGCAGTAAAACAACATATCACACAATATGACAGGCGTTGAAGAGAACAAGTAGTGGATTAGGAAACGGACAGAAAGCAGCCGGCGGATGAGAGGCGCGCGGGAACTTTTCCATGAATACATCTCAGAGCTTCACGGCAGAATGGCGAAAATGTAGCTTAGTAGGCCGTGACGGAGGAATGCACGTTACAGCAGGAGAGTATCGTCAGAAGGATAGCGTATGTTATTTATGATCGTACTCAGTGAGGCAGCCGGTGTGAGCCGTCTGCGAAATTAGGTGGTAACGCGAGTTTAACCCTCGTCCTGATAACAGGACGGGGGTTTCATGTTGTGCGCGCATAAGCAGAGTCAGAAGATATGCGGAGAATGTGCCATGCTTGCATGAGCACATGCGTAGGATATCTTATGACGAGCAACGCGAGTGAGAGATGCGAAGCATCTCGATCTGCTTATGCATGAGGAAGCAGAGTCAGAAGAAAGGAGATCATCACAATGGGAATTTACGAAGAATTACAGGCGAGAGGACTTCTTGCACAGCTCACAGATGCGGAGGAGATCCGCGAACTGATCAACAACGGAAAGGCGACCTTCTATATCGGTTTCGATCCCACGGCGGACAGCCTGCATGTGGGTCATTTTATGGCCTTATGTCTGATGAAGAGATTGCAGGAGGCGGGCAATAAGCCGATCGCCCTGATCGGAGGCGGAACGGCCATGATCGGCGATCCTTCCGGGCGGACGGACATGCGGTCCATGATGACGAAGGAAACCATCGAGCACAACTGCGAGTGTTTTAAGAAACAGATGAGTCGTTTTATCGACTTTTCCGAGGGTAAGGCGTTGATGGTGAACAACGCGGACTGGCTGCTTGACTTAAACTATGTGGAGTTTATCCGGGAAGTGGGCGCATGCTTTTCCGTGAACAATATGCTCCGTGCGGAGTGTTACAAGCAGAGGATGGAAAAGGGACTGAGTTTCCTCGAGTTTAACTATATGATCATGCAGAGTTACGATTTCCTGGAGCTTTACAAGAGATATGGCTGTAACATGCAGTTTGGCGGAGATGACCAGTGGAGCAACATGCTGGGTGGCACGGATCTGATCCGCAGAAAACTTTCCAAAGATGCCTATGCCATGACGATCACCCTCCTTATGAACTCGGAGGGGAAAAAGATGGGCAAGACCCAGAAGGGTGCAGTATGGCTTGACCCCAACAAGACAACGCCGTTTGAGTTTTACCAATACTGGCGCAACGTGGATGATGCGGATGTACTCAAATGTCTGCGGATGCTTACTTTTTTGCCGTTAGAAAAAATTGATGAGATGGACGGCTGGGAGGGCAGCCAGCTGAATGAGGCGAAGGACATTCTGGCGTATGAGCTGACCAGTCTGGTGCACGGCGAGGAGGAGGCCGGAAAGGCGAAGGAGGCATCGAAAGCGCTCTTTGCAGGCGGCGGAAGCTCTGAGAACATGCCGACAGTGACCTTGGCGGAGGCGGATTTCAAAGACGGCACCATAGACATTCAGGGCATTCTGGTGGCAGCCGGTCTGGCGGCATCCCGCTCGGAGGCCCGCAGGGCTGTGGAGCAGGGCGGTGTGTCCGTAAAGGGCGAGAAGGTGACGGATTTAAAGACCTGCTACACGAAGGAGGATATTGCGTCTGAGGAATTTATTGTGAAGAAGGGAAAGAAGAGCTTTAAAAAAGTTTTGGCGGAGTAGGAAATGGCAGAACAAATAAAATTGCAGTTGTTATATATAAGGCTGTTCCTGGAAAAGAAAGGGTGAATGAGAGATGGAAAAGAGAGCAAAGGGAAGAACACTCATGTCCTACGCGCCGGATATCAAGGTGGTGGACTGTACGCTGCGGGACGGCGGACTGGTAAATGACTTTTATTTTACGGATGAGTTTGTAAAAGGGCTGTACCGGGCGAATATCAAGGCTGGCGTGGACTACATGGAGTTCGGCTATAAGGCTTCCAAAGAGATGTTTGATGTGAATAAGTTCGGCAAGTGGAAATTCTGTGACGATAAGGACATTCGCGCCGTTGTGGGCGACAACAAAACGGATATGAAGATCGCCGTGATGGCTGATGTGGGGCGGTGTGATTTCAGAAAAGACATTCTGAACAAAAAGGACAGTCCCGTGGATCTGGTACGGGTTGCGACGTATATCAATACCATACCGGCTGCTATTGAAATGATCGAGGACTGTACGAAGAAGGGCTATGAGACGACGGTGAACATCATGGCTATCTCCAAGGCCAGTGAGACGGATCTGGACGCGGCGCTCGATCTGCTGGGCGCGAGCAGTGTGGGGACGATTTATCTGGTGGACAGCTACGGGTCTCTGTACCCGGAGCAGGCAAGACGGCTTGCGGATAAGTATCTGGAGGTGGCGGCCAGGTATGGGAAAAAAGTCGGCATCCACGCGCATAACAACCAGCAGCTTGCCTTTGCCAACACGACAGAGGTGGTGATCATGGGTGTGAGCTATCTGGATGCCACGGTGAACGGTATGGGCCGTGGATGTGGAAACTGCCCGAGTGAACTGCTTTTGGGATTCTTAAAGAACCCGAAGTACAATGTCAATCCGATTCTGCGCTTTATTGAGCGTGAGATTAATCCGCTCAGGGAATCCGGCGTGACGTGGGGATATGATGTGCCTTATCTTCTGACCGGGCTTTTGAATCAGCATCCGAAGTCGGCGATCCAGTTTATGAAGGAGAACAGAAAAGACTATTACGAGTTCTATCTGGAACTGCTGGAGAGCTTTTAGTGAACATACAGGAGAGATGAGCTGTGAAATTGCGTGAAGATGAGGATCTGGAGTTTGTGGATCTGGACGATGAGGAATACGATCTGCCAGAGGAGACAGCGGACGACGAGGACGAGCTGTTTGATGAACGGACGCTTCGGTTTGTGCACAGAGTGTTGTTTCCCTCGGTCATAGGGATTGTGGCCGTGGTCGTGGTGGTGGCTGCCGTTTTTCTGTTCCGGGGAAGAGGAGAGTCGGAGGACAAAGCGGTTCCTGCAGCTGCGGAATTATCTGATTCCCGGGAGGAAGATGGGACAGAAGCTGTGCCGGAAAAAGAACAGGAGATCCCGGATGCTTCCCGGCAGGCGGCAGAGGATGCGGATGCCCCGAAAGGGCAAGGAGCGGCGGACGCAGCGAGCGGAGAAACTGAGCAGGAAGAGCAGGACCCTGAGACGGAGACTATGAGTACCGAGCAGGGCACCGAGGTAGATGTGAGTCAGCTTCTTTCTTCCGAAGCGGTGGCGGAGACAGATGAGATTACGTTCGGAATCGATGTGGCCAGATACCAGGGAACGATTGACTGGGCGCAGGTGGCGGCATCCGGCGTAGAGTTTGCGATGGTGCGGGTCGGTTACCGCATGGACAAAAGCCGGGAGATCGTTGCCGACAGCAATGCCAGATACAATATGCAGGAGGCGCAGAAAAACGGCATCAAGCTGGGCGCATATTTCTTTTCCACTGCCGTCAACGAGGAGGAAGCGAAGGCGGAGGCGGACTGGACGGCGGATTATATTTCCCAGTACCAGATTACCTATCCCGTGGCCTTTGACTGCGAGGGGTTTGAACGGGAGGACAGCGCGCAGTACGGATTATCTGCATCCCAGAGAACAGACATAGCCATTGCTTTTCTGAATAGAATTTATGAGAGAGGCTATACGCCGATGTTCTATTCTTCCATGCATGAGATGACGGGAGATGCGAAATGGGAGACCTCCAGAATTGAAAAAAATTATCGGATCTGGGTATCCCAGTATCCGTCGGCGCCCTATCCGCAGACGGAAAAGTCATCCTACCAAGGCGTGCATGCCATGTGGCAGTACACAAACAGGGGAACGGTTGCGGGCATCAGCCAGCCTGTGGACGTGAATATTGCCTACTTTGGCTATGAGGGAGCGGCCAGCGCGCAGAGTGCGGAGACGCCGGAGGAAGCCAGTGCGGATGTGGAGGCGCTCATGCCGTTTACTGTGGTAGACGAGGAAGTGACGGCAAAGGACACAACCAACCTGCGAAGTATTCCCAGCCAGGGGGAGGAAAGCACGGTGCTGTATACTTTGAAAAACGGGGATACAGCGAAGAGAACAGGCGTGAGTGACAGCGGCTGGTCGAGACTGACTTATAACGGGCAGACGGTCTATGCGGTGAGCAGCTATCTGACCACAGACTTAAGTGCGCAGGCGCCAAAACAGGAGAATCAGGAGGGCGCAGGCAGCGGAGACGGCCTTAAGACGAAATTTTCGGAAAGAAATGAACAGGTGACGGCAAAGATTGAGGTCAATCTGCGTCGCCTGCCAAGTGTAACCAATCCAGATGCAGCAGTGGCGGCAGTGCTGCACAACGGGGAATATGCCACCAGAACGGGAATTAATGAAGAGTATGGCTGGTCGCGGGTGGAGTATAACGGAGAGACGCTGTACTGCATCAGCAGCTACCTGCGCGAAGGCAATGAGTAGTGCGCAGCCAGCCGAAAAGGCAGAGAGGGAAGCGAGCTTCCCGAAATGCAAATTCGGATGGCTGCATAGGGCGAAGCCCGCGATGAGAAAAACCGCAGGTTTTTCGAATGTGCACTACTCATTTGCGGTGCGCAGCCAGCCAAACAGGAAATAGATAGAAGGAGGAACCACATGAGAACAATGGTTGAAAACGAGCAGTTCGATGAAGAACGGGCGTTATATAATCTGCAGGAAGCAGATGTGAAGAATTGTGTGTTCGCCGGCCCGGCGGACGGAGAGTCTGTTTTAAAGGAATCCAGAGATGTGCATTTGACGGACTGTACCTTTTCTTTGAGATATCCTCTGTGGCATGTGAAAAAGTTTACGATGGAGCATTCATCCATGGATGAACTGACGAGAGCGGCAATCTGGTATGCATCGGACGGCGTGATACGCAGTTGTTCTCTGGGCGGCATCAAAGCTGTCAGAGAGTGTGAACGGATTCAGATTGAGGACTGTCAGATCGTGTCACAGGAGTTCGGATGGAAATCGGAGGAAATTACGCTGAAGGATTCGCAGATCGAATCAGAATATCTGTTTTTTGACAGCAGGAACGTAAAGCTGGAGCGGGTGAGCATGAAGGGAAAATATTCCTTTCAGTATATGAAGAACCTGGAGATTACAGACTGCATACTGGATACAAAGGACGCTTTCTGGCACAGTGAGAATGTGACGGTCAGAAATTCCGTAGTGAAGGGGGAATATCTGGCATGGTTTTCCGATGGGCTGACCTTAATTGACTGTAAGATTATCGGAACCCAGCCGTTATGTTACTGCAAAAATCTGAAACTGGTTAACTGTACGATGGAAGATACGGATCTTTCCTTTGAGTATTCGGATGTAGAGGCGGATGTGAAAGGACATGTGATTTCCATCAAAAACCCGAAATCCGGAACCATTACAGTGGACAGCGTAGGTGAGATTATAGAGGAAACTCCCGTTATGGAATGTACAGGTAAAATTTTGATTCGTGAAAATAACGGGTGATAGAACGAAAAAAGCAAATGTTACCATGTGGAATTGCGAGCGGAGAGAAAGTGGATGAGTGGTTAACTTAACTTGACGCGTTTCAGGGAAGACAGACGAGAAAAACAGAAAAAGGAGTCATATATTAAAGTATATTTTAATATATGACTCCTTTTTCTCGCTGATTTAATTTTTGTAGATGGTTTTCAGATGATCCATTTTTGCTCCTGCATTTACCAGAAGAGCGTCCAAAAGAGTAATGGCGGCCATGCACTCCACGACAACAACTGCCCGGGGAACGATCACGGGATCGTGCCGTCCTTTGATGGAAATACGCACGTCTTCGTTCTGCCTGTTTACGGTATCCTGGGGAGAAAAAATGGATGGCGTAGGCTTTATATGGGCGCGAAGCACGATCTGGGAACCGTCGCTGATGCCGCCGAGTATACCGCCGGCGTGGTTGGATGCCTTCACGATTTTTCCGTTTTCCATATGGAAGGGATCGTTGTTGAAAGAGCCGTTTCGGGTGGAAACCTCGATGCCGTCACCGATTTCCACGGCTTTGACCGCGCCTACGGACATGACTGCCTTTGCCAGATTGGCGTCCAGTTTTTCGAAAACGGGATCCCCCAGTCCGGCGGGCACGCCGTCGATCACGCATTCAATGACTCCTCCGGCTGAATCGTAATTATTCATACAGTCCGCCAGATATTTTTCGGCGCGGGCAGAGGCATCCCGATCCGGCATGGATGTAGGGGTTTCGCGGATGGCGGCCGGATCAAAGGCTGCGGGGTCAATGCTTATAGGGCCGATGGATTTTGTGTAGGCCTGAAGGCGGATGCCGAACTCGGAGAGAACCTTTGCCGCAATTGCGCCTGCAGCCACACGTCCGATGGTCTCCCGCCCGGAGGAGCGCCCGCCGCCCCGGTAGTCGCGAAAACCGTATTTCTGGTCAAACGTGTAATCGGCGTGTCCGGGACGGTAACATGCAGCGATTTCTGAATAGTCCCGGGAACGCTGTGAAGTGTTCCGAATAAGCAGGGAAATAGGGGTTCCCGTGGTTTTTCCTTCAAAGATGCCGGAGAGAATTTCTACGGCGTCCGCCTCTTTGCGGGGGGTGGTAATCCGGCTCTGTCCGGGTTTGCGCCTGTCAAGATATAACTGAATATCGTTTTCCGTAAGCGGTAATCCGGCTGGGCATCCGTCCACAACAACGCCGAGTCCGGCGCCGTGGGATTCGCCCCAGGTAGTGATTCGATAGATAATTCCAAGTGTTGAACCTGCCATTGTCTGATCCTTTCTCGAGTGGTGTGAAGTTTTCTGAAAATAAATTGCAGGATTTCCTGCAAAATTAAATTGCACATGAAATGTAAAATGTACAATTAGAGATGAGCGGGTGGGAACAGTGCTTTTCATTCTGTGCGAAAAAAAGCATAACACTTAGTAGGTATGTAGAAAAGTACGTTTTTGCCCGTATTCAGCATATCATATTTTGTTAAAAAAGCAAGACCGATGAGAGGAAAATAGAGTGGAGAAAACGGGTTGAAGAGAGGGAAGCGGAAAAGTCGCTAAGAGAAAAAATCAAATCAAAGGGGAAAAGAAATAAAAAAAAGGGAGAAATATGACAGATTTACATAAAAAAGGGGTGTACAAATAAATTTTATATGTTATGATATATGACAGAATTGTAGGCGACAAGATTTGAGGACTGAATGGAAAAAACATTTCGACAAAAAATAATCGAATACTTTACCAGCGTGGCAAAAAAAAATAAGCTGTTGAAGTATCCCTGTTTGGCAGGGATGTCGGCGGCGCTTGTTTTCTATTATGTAGGTTCGCATTTTCTGATGAGTGGAAAGCGCTATGCCAGCATGTTTTTTGTGGTTGTCTTTTTTATGAGCAGTTGTAGTTTTTCGTTTGCTGTGTTTGCGGAGCGAACCGGGTTTACGAGTGCACAGGAAACATACAGCGCGATTGTCGAAACCTCTGACGTATCGCTGGCAGTGGTAGAGCCGGTGAGTCCGGTAGTGGAGGAGATGCTTGAAGAGGGAAGTGTGGTTGCTTCAGAGCATGACGACGAAGCCGAAACATATACATTGGATGATCTGCTGGAGCAGCATGAGCATGATTATGATATTGATGCACATGAAGATTATGTGGAGGCAGAGGCTGGAATGGATCAGGAGATATCTTTTGACAACTCAGACTGGCGGCTTGTTCTTATTAATAAACAGCATCCCATTCCCGAAGACTATGATTTTAAGTTGGGTACTTTTACATCCGGCATGCGCTGCGACGACCGTGTGATCGAAGACCTTCTTCTCATGATGCAGGCAGCTAAGAAGGACGGCCTGAACCTGGTAGTCAGATCTCCGTACAGAACCTCAGATCATCAGGAAGATAATTTTAACGACAGAATCAGGTCTTATATGAAACAGGGATTATCTTATATGGAAGCTTATAAGGCTACTTCCAGAGTGATTACGGTTCCAGGATGCAGCGAACACGAAGTGGGACTGGCGTTTGACATTACTTCCGATACTTTCATATCGTTGCTGCAGGGATTTGCGGATACGGAGGAAGGGCAGTGGCTGGAGGAGCACAGTTATGAGTACGGTTTTATTCTGCGCTATCCTTCTGGAAAAGAGTACATTACCGGCATAGAATATGAACCGTGGCATTTTCGGTATGTGGGCCGGGAGGCGGCTGCGATTATGACAGAGGAAGAGTTGTGTCTGGAAGAGTTTTGGGATAAGTATTTGTAGTTCTTTGTTTGTTTGAAATATAAGGTTGATAGAAAGGAACAGGCTGGAGAAGCCTGGAAATGAGGTGTTATGTATCGGATTTTAAAGCAGGAAGGCAGGGCGAAGCGGGCCGAATTTACGACAGTACACGGCACGGTCCAGACCCCTGTCTTTATGAATGTAGGAACGGCGGCTGCCATCAAAGGTGCGGTTTCCACGGAAGATCTGGAACAGATCGGTACGCAGGTGGAACTGTCAAACACTTATCATCTGCATGTGAGGCCGGGCGACCAGATTATCAGAGAACTGGGCGGCCTGCACAAGTTTATGTCATGGAACAAACCGATTCTTACGGACTCGGGAGGATTTCAAGTGTTTTCTCTGGCAGGGCTTAGGCGGATTAAGGAGGAGGGCGTGTACTTTCGCTCGCATATAGACGGCCGTAAGATTTTCATGGGACCGGAGGAGAGCATGCAGATCCAGTCCAATCTCGCGTCCACCATAGCTATGGCTTTTGACGAGTGCCCTCCCAGCATGGCGGAGAGGAAATATGTGGAGGATTCCGTGGCGCGTACGACCAGATGGCTTGTCCGCTGTAAACGGGAGATGGCGCGTCTGAACGGATTAGAGGATACGATCAATAAAAAGCAGCTGTTATTTGGAATCAACCAGGGTGCGGTTTTCGACGATATTCGCGTGGAACATGCAAAACGTATTTCGGAACTCGACTGTGACGGGTATGCGCTGGGCGGCCTGGCGGTGGGAGAGAGCCATGAGCAGATGTATCATGTGATCGAGGAAACGGTTCCACATCTGCCGGCAGACAAACCTACCTATCTAATGGGAGTTGGGACACCGGCGAATATTCTGGAGGCGGTGGAGCGCGGCGTAGACTTCTTTGACTGCGTATATCCCACGAGAAACGGGCGGCATGGTCATCTGTATACAAACTGCGGGAAGATCAATCTCTTTAATGCAAAATATGAGCTGGATGACAGACCCATTGAGGAAGAATGTCCCTGTCCGGCCTGCAGACGCTATTCCAGAGCTTACATCAGACATCTTCTGAAGGCGAAGGAAATGCTGGGGATGCGGCTTTGTGTGCTGCATAACCTTTACTTTTATAATACGATGATGACGGAAATCCGGGACGCGCTGGACACAGGGCGTTTTGCGGAATATAAGAAAGACAAGCTGTCCGGAATGCAGAAGGGCACGGACAGCGGTAATGATTAAGGGTTTGTGAAATTTTCAGGAAGGGGCTTGTTTTTCCCCTCTAAGTTGTGTATGATATGCTTTAGTGTTTTATTGAATGAAATAACGGAGGAAACGGTATGAGATTATTATTATCGGCTGATGCAGCTGCGGCTGCTTCAGGCGGCGGTCTGATCATGGTCATTTATATCGTCATTATTGTGGCGTTTATGTATTTTGTGATGATTCGTCCGCAGAAGAAGGAACAGAAAAGAATGGCGGCGATGCTGGCAGATATGGCTGTGGGTGACTGCGTGCTGACTAACAGCGGATTTTACGGGATCGTGATTGATATTACCGACGATACGGTGATCGTAGAGTTTGGCAGTAACAAGAACTGTCGCATTCCCATGCAGAAGTCGGCGATTGCGCAGATTGAGAAGGCGGAGACAGAGTAGTAACGGATAGCAGTCGGAGCAGGGCCGTGGTTTAGCGTCATGGCCCTTTTTGTGTGTTACAGAAAAATAGAATAGATTTCTTTTTTCATATTTTTGTTGACAAGGACATATAAATGTTGTAAAATTTCGATTTGTGCAATGGCACGATACAGAAATTTCTTATTGATGGAGGAGATTATGATGAAAAGAAGAACGGTAAAAACACTTGTTTGTGCAGCAATTATGGCAGTCAGCCTGTCTGCGACCGCATGTGGCGCATCTAAAGAAGCGGCTAATACGGCTGCAGAGGAGGAAGCTCCTGTAGAAGAGGAAGCTCCTGTAGAAGAGGAGGCACCTGCAGAGGAGGAAGCTCCAGTAGAAGAGGAGGCATCGGCAGAGGAAGAAAGCAGCAGCCAGAAGACATTGGAAGATTTTCTGAAGGAAGATCCGACAGCTGAGAAGCAGCTTCAGGAGCAGGCGGCAGCGCAGGGTGACGATCAGATGGATATGTCCATCGAGATCAAGGGAAACGAAGTGATCTGTGTAGCTACTTTTAAAGAGGACGTAGAGCTGCCGGAGGGTACGGCGGATACGCTGAGTGCTACCCTGGAGCAGATGGGAAGTGCGTTCTCCGGGCTTGCAGGTACGCTTGACGACATGATCGGCGCAGAGAAAGGAACCGTGTCTTACGGTGTCAGATACTGTGATGCAAGCGGTGATGTTCTCGCAGAGGCAAGTTTCAGAGCAGAATAAAAAGGTTACAAAATATTTGAAAGAAGCCGGGCGCGCAAGCTGCCCGGTTTTTTGCTGTTGAAATTTACACACGAATAGTCTAAAATATATAAGTATTATTTTATGATAAAACAATTTTGGGATTGAGAAGGCGAGCGAAGTCTGGCAGACAGCTCAGAACGGAGGAACTTATGGAGCTAAAGATAACTTGTATACCCGGAGACGGGATTGGCCCGGAAATCGTAGCGGAGGCAAAAAAAGCGCTGGATGCGATGGCGGAAAAATACGGACATCATATGCAGTATACGGACATTCTGATGGGCGGCGCGTCCATTGATGTGCACGGCGTACCGTTGACGGATGAGGCGGTGGAGACTGCGCGGAGCGCGGATGCAGTGCTGATGGGGTCGATCGGCGGGGACACGACCACTTCTCCATGGTATAAGCTTGCCCCGAATCTGCGGCCGGAGGCGGGACTTTTGGCCATCCGTAAGGCGTTAAATCTTTTTGCCAATCTTCGCCCTGCGGTTTTGTATGAGGAGCTGGCCGGGGCATGTCCTCTGAAAACAGAAATTTCCGAAAAAGGTTTTGATATGCTGATTATGCGCGAACTGACAGGCGGTCTCTATTTCGGAGAGAGAAAGACCACGGAGGAGAACGGCATAAGAAAAGCGGTAGATACGCTGACTTACGATGAAACTGAGATCCGCAGGATTGCCGTCAAGGGATTTGATATCGCCAGAAAACGCAAAAAGAAAGTGACCAGCGTGGACAAGGCGAATGTGCTTGATTCCTCCAGACTCTGGAGAGCGGTGGTGGAAGAGGTGGCAAAGGATTATCCTGACGTTACCCTGGAACATATGCTGGTGGATAACTGTGCGATGCAGCTTGTAAAAGATCCCGCTCAGTTTGATGTGATTCTGACGGAGAATATGTTCGGCGACATCCTGTCTGATGAGGCGAGCATGATAACCGGCTCGATCGGCATGCTGGCGTCAGCCTCCTTAAATGATACGAAATTTGGTCTGTATGAGCCGAGTCACGGCTCGGCGCCCGACATAGCAGGCAAGGATCTGGCAAACCCAATCGCAACCATTCTCTCAGCATCCATGATGCTGCGCTACAGCTTTGATCTGGACAAGGAGGCGGATGCCATTGACAGTGCCGTAAAACAGGTGCTTAAGGACGGCTACCGTACCGGAGACATCATGTCTGACGGCTGTGAGAAGGTAGGATGTAAAAAGATGGGCGATTTGATTGTGGAAAGAATCAAGTAATAGCATGAGTTATTTTGTGAAGAGTTTTGGGGCAAAGGGAACGGCGTATTTTGTAGCGGGGAAAAAACCGAAGATAACTGCGCAGACAAAAGTCTTTCTCCTGTTCTTTACCGTGATGGCGGTATATTACGGGAGAAGGATGTTTCTTTTGACGCCATGGTATGATGAACTGTACACATATTACTACTTTATCAGCAGGGGGCCGGTATACGCGTCGATTCACTGGCCGCTCCCCAACAATCATGTGGGGTATTCCTCCTTGGCAGCCTGTCTGGGGATATTTGGCAGCGAACCTGTCGCTCTGCGTGGTGTATCCTATTTATGCAGTCTGGGCAGTCTTATTCTTCTGTACCGTATCTCCCGGAAATATCTTGCGGAAGAGATTGCGCTTATTCCCACGTTTGTTTTTGCGGGTATGTATATGGTCAATCAGCTTGCGGTGCAGGGCAGGGGTTATGCGCTCGTGACGTTCTGCTATCTGACGGCATTGACAGCCCTTTACTCCATTGTGGCGGAGAAGAAAAATAACAAACGTAATTTTATTTTGTTCGGGGCGGCGCTTGTGATTGCCTTGTGGGCGATTCCGAGCAGTCTGTATGTGGTGATGCCGGTCTGTATGATCGGGGGCTTTGTCCTTCTTCTGGATGGGGATTATGGTAGGCTCCTGCGTCTGATTGCCGCTTCTTTGGTCAGTGCAGTATGCACAGCGGGACTTTACGGCATTCTGTGGCTTGCCATCGGTTCCAATCTGCTTTCCAAAACGCCGGACGGGCCTTTCTATACGGCTGGACATATAGATATTATTCTCCATGCGCCGTTTCAGGCGTTGCGGGAGGGCATCGATTATATGCTTGCCACGCCTTATATCCAGAGCATGAGCAGACAGGAATTTAACTGGCAGGCAGGGCATTGGCTGGAGACGTTGTTCGGATCGCAGCTTTCGCCCGGGGCAGGACTCTGGGGGAATTTGATGTGTTTCCTGCTTCCGGCAGGGATTTTGGCGGCGGTGGTCTGCCTGGTCAGACGGCCAAAAAAGGTTTTTTGGGAGTGGTATTTTGTTCTGACAGCCGTTCTGCTGGCAGCTGCGCTTGTGATACAGTGCAAGCTCCCCTATCAGAGAGTGTTTTCATTCCTCGGCGTGTGGGCGGCGCTGCTGATCGGGTGGCTGGTTCAGCGGCTGATGATGCTTTTGGAGAAACTGCCTGACGTCCGTTTAAAGAATAGGATAGGGCGAGGATGTCGTTTGGCTGTTTATATAGCGGCAGGCGTTTCCTGGGCTGTCGTGCTGGCGGATATGACGCCGTACAGCATGAGGGATGAACTGATTTCGGATGCCTTTGGGCAGATTGAGATAGAAGACACGGATATTGTGGCGGTGACAGACTGCGATCAGGAGTATCTGCTTTTGTACCTCTACGGAAAGCAGGATGAGCAGGTCACAAGGGATCTGGCGGCGGCTGACGTGGTTCTTCTGGACAAGGCGCTTCTCGGGCTGTCGTACGGTTACAGGGAGGCGCCGGAGGAATGGAAGTTTTACCTTACCCGGGAGGATGTGGAAGCCCGCCAGACTTATATAGAAGAAAACATGGCACAAATTTATGAAAACTGGCAATTTATCCTGTTTGAAGGAAATCAAGCGCGAACGGAGTGAGCATTTGATTTCATCAAACAGGAAAGCGAAAAAAACAGGGAGCACGAAGTGCGGCAGACGCGAAGCGGCTGGTTTTTAGAGCCAGGAGTTTGAAGGAAATCAAGCGCGAACGGAGTGAGCATTTGATTTCATCAAACAGGAAAGCGAAAAAAACAGGGAGCACGATGAGAGAGAGGAGAAAAACGATGAGAAGTGACAACGTGAAAGAGGGCACCCAGCAGGCGCCCCACAGAAGTTTATTTAATGCCCTTGGGTTTACCCAGGAGGAGATGAAGAAGCCTATGGTGGGCATCGTCAGCTCCTACAACGAGATTGTGCCCGGACATATGAATCTGGATAAAATTGTGGACGCGGTGAGACTGGGTGTGGCTGAAGCCGGCGGCGTGCCGGTTGTATTTCCGGCTATTGCAGTCTGCGACGGTATTGCTATGGGGCATATCGGCATGAAGTATTCCCTGGTGACAAGGGATCTGATCGCCGACTCTACGGAATGTATGGCGCTGGCGCATCAGTTTGACGCTCTGGTGATGGTGCCCAACTGCGACAAGAATGTACCCGGGCTTCTGATGGCGGCGGCGCGCATCAATGTGCCCACTGTCTTTGTGTCCGGCGGCCCGATGCTGGCGGGACATGTGAAGGGACAGAAGAGAAGCCTTTCTTCCATGTTTGAGGCGGTTGGCTCCCACGCGGCTGGAACGATCACGGACGAGGATCTTCTGGAGTTCGAGGAGAAGACCTGTCCTACCTGCGGTTCCTGCTCAGGCATGTACACGGCCAATTCCATGAACTGCCTTACCGAGGCACTGGGTATGGGGCTTCGCGGCAACGGTACGATACCGGCGGTTTACTCTGAGCGCATCAAACTGGCAAAGCATGCGGGTATGGCAGTTATGAATCTGCTGGAAAAGAATATCAGGCCCAGGGATATTATGACGAAGGACGCGATTTTAAATGCGCTTACGGTGGATATGGCGCTTGGCTGTTCTACCAATTCCATGCTGCATCTGCCGGCGATTGCCCATGAGGTGGGGTATGACTTTGACATCGCTTTCGCCAACGAGATCAGCGAGAAGACCCCCAATGTGTGTCATCTGGCTCCGGCAGGCCCGACTTATATGGAGGATCTGAACGAGGCGGGCGGCGTCTATGCGGTGATGAAGGAGCTTGCGGATATCGGGCTGCTCCACACGGACTGCATGACTGTGACTGGTGAGACGATCGGCGAAAATATCAAAAATGCCGTAAATAAAAATACGGAAGTTATTAAAACGGTTGAAAATCCTTACAGCAAAACCGGCGGTCTCGCAGTCCTGAAAGGAAACCTTGCCCCGGACGGCAGCGTGGTGAAGCGTTCCGCCGTGGTGGAGGAGATGATGGTGCACGAAGGCCCTGCCCGCGTCTTTGAGTGTGAGGAGGACGCGATTGCGGCGATCAAGGGCGGTAAGATCGTGGCAGGCGATGTGGTTGTGATCCGTTATGAAGGGCCTAAGGGCGGCCCGGGTATGCGGGAGATGTTGAATCCTACCTCGGCGATTGCAGGGATGGGACTCGGCTCCAGCGTGGCGTTAATTACGGACGGCCGTTTTTCCGGCGCATCCAGAGGCGCATCCATCGGTCATGTTTCGCCGGAGGCAGCGGTGGGCGGCCCCATCGCGCTTGTGAAGGAGGGCGATATCATCAGCATTGATATTCCGAACATGAAGCTGGACGTCAAGGTATCTGATGAGGAGATGGCGGAGAGAAGAAAGAATTGGCAGCCCAGGGAGCCTAAGGTGACGAGCGGATATCTGGCCAGATACCGGGAGATGGTGACAAGCGGCAACAGAGGGGCGATTCTGGAAACGTGTGAAGGAAAACACTAAGCTCGAAAGAACCTCGCTAAGTGTTTTCAAGCTTCACACAGGAGAATGCCAAAAAGCAGCATGCTCCGCATCAATTTGAAGAAAAATAACAAGCGTGATTTTATAATAACAGGCAGGAGGAGAAAACATGGTATTGACAGGTGCGCAGATTGTAGTGGAATGTCTGAAAGAGCAGGGAGTGGACACAGTGTTCGGCTATCCCGGCGGCACGATTCTGAATGTGTACGATGCGCTGTATCAGCACAGTGAGGAAATCAAACATATTCTGACGTCTCATGAGCAGGGGGCGGCACATGCGGCAGACGGGTATGCCAGAGCCACCGGCAGGGTTGGCGTCTGTCTGGCAACCAGCGGACCGGGTGCGACCAATCTGGTGACGGGAATCGCAACAGCTTATATGGATTCGGTGCCCGTGGTGGCCATTACCTGCAATGTAAACCTTCCCCTTCTGGGAAAGGATTCTTTTCAGGAAGTGGATATCGCAGGAATCACCATGCCCATTACCAAACATAATTATATAGTAAAAGATGTGACAATTCTGGCAGATACCCTCAGAAAGGCATTTGCCATCGCGAGGAGCGGCAGACCAGGCCCGGTACTTGTGGATATCACAAAAGATGTGACGGCAAATACTTGTGAATATGAGAAAAAGACGCCGGAAAGGGCGGAGAAGGCGGGTAGTTATACAGAGGAAGCGCTCACAGAGGCGGTGCGCCTTCTGGAGAATGCCCAAAAGCCTTTTATCTATGTGGGCGGCGGCGCAGTCATCTCCGAGGCCTATGAGGAAGTGAGAACCTTTGCAGAACTGGCGGATGCGCCGGTGTGCGATACGCTGATGGGGAAGGGCGTTGTGGACGGCCATGACGAGAGATACACGGGCATGATCGGTATGCACGGCACGAAGACTTCCAATTTTGGCGTCAGCGAGTGTGACCTGCTGATTGCTCTCGGCGCGCGTTTCTCCGATCGTGTGGTGGGAAATCCGAAGAAATTTGCGGAGCATGCGAAGGTACTGCACATTGATGTGGATGCGGCGGAGATCAACAAGAACATCAAGACGGATGTTTCTTTGGTAGGAGATTTGAAGGAAGTGCTTTCCCGGCTGAATGAGAGGATTTCTCAGCAGTCCCATCAGGAGTGGATGGCGCATATTGCGGAGCTGAAAAGGAAATATCCCTTGAATTATGACGACGGGGCGCTTTCCTGCCCTTACATTATGGAGGAGATCGACCGGGTGACAGGCGGCAGCGCCATCATCACCACGGATGTGGGTCAGCATCAGATGTGGGCGGCGCAGTATTACAAGTATTCCAGCCCCCGCACCCTTCTTACATCCGGCGGCCTCGGCACGATGGGCTATGGTCTTGGCGCCTGCATCGGAGCAAAGATGGGTAAGCCGGATAAAATCTGTATCAACATTGCAGGCGATGGATGTTTCCGCATGAATATGAATGAACTGGCCACGGCAAGCCGGTACAATATACCGATTATTCAAGTTGTGATCAACAACCATGTGCTTGGAATGGTGAGACAGTGGCAGACACTGTTCTACGGGAAACGGTATTCCCAGACGGTTCTGGATGATGGCGTAGATTTCTGCAAAGTGGCGGAGGGACTCGGCTGTGAGGCAATCCTCGTGACAAAGAAGGAAGATGTGGCGCCTGCCGTTGAGAAGGCCATTGCCTTAAAAAAACCTGTGTTATTAAATTGTGTGATACCAGAGGATGACAAGGTATTTCCTATGGTGCCCGCAGGCGCGCCTATCAGTGAGGCTTTTGACGCGGGTGATCTCAAATAGCGTGAAAAGAAATTGAAGGTTTAGGTATGAAAAGATTACTAAAGCATATGGCGGTCATTCTGGGCATCGTCGCGGTCAGTCTGATGGTGACCTATGTGGGGCTTGCCGTGTACTACCATAACGCGTTTACCTACGGTACCTGGATCAACGGGATTTACTGTACCGGCAGGAGTATTCAGGAGGTAAACGATGAGTTGGTAAAGCATTTTGTATATGAGGGTGTCACCGTGAAGGATAAAGACGGCGGCTCCTATTTGATATCGGCGGAGGAAATTTCTTATCGGTTTGATTTTAAGAAAGCACTGGAGATCTATCAGAAACGGCAGAATCCGTGGATGTGGATTGACAGTCTGATTGGCGGGCATCAGGTGGAGCTGCTGCCGGTGGTTTCCTATGACAGGGAGGCGTTTGAGTCCTGCTTTGATGCACTGCCTATCTGTCAGGATCAACGGACGGATAAGGAACGCAGAGTGGCGATCACCCGGACGCCGCAGGGATATACGCTTGTGAATGAAAGAACGGATGTTCTTTTTGTCGAGCAGGCGAGAGGCGCGGTGCTCTCCGCGATCGAGGAATCAAAGAGTGAGGTTTCTCTGCAGGAAGAGGGGTGTTACCATGATCTGGAACTGACGGCACAGATGCAGGAGACACTGGATATCTGGGAAAAGTTGAAAAACTTTCAGGACTGCGGCATTGTTTATCAGATGGGGGAAGAGAAGATTCCTGTGGATGCCTCCGTAGTCTGCAACTGGATCGCAGTAGACAATAACGGCCGTTTTTTATTTGATGAATCGGGAGAGTTTCAGTTAAAGGAACATGCGATAGATGATTTTGTGGAAGATCTGGCGGCGAAGTATGACACCGTGGGCGCGAGAAGACAGTTCCGGGCTACCAGGGGAGATGTGGTGACGGTGGAGGGTGGACTCTACGGCAACAAAATAGATCAGGAGGCGGAGAAAGCCTATCTGACACAGGCGTTTCATGATAAAAAGAGAGAGCTGCATGAGCCGGCTTATACGCAGGAGGCATGGGAAAAGGGCAGCCGGGATATCGGTTCTACTTACATAGAAGTGGATATGTCCGAGCAGAAGATGTATTATTATGTGGACGGTGTATTGACGATAGACACGCCCATTGTGACAGGAAACACTTCCCGCAGGATGGGAACGCCCTCCGGGGTGAATTTTGTGTACGCGAAGCAGAAAAACCGTGTTTTACGGGGAAGGGATTACGCTTCCCCGGTAGACTTCTGGATGCCGGTGAAGGGAAATATCGGCATTCACGACGCTTCCTGGCGTGGAACGTTTGGCGGTACGATTTATCAGACCAACGGTTCCCACGGCTGTATCAATACCCCCCGCGCGGCGATGGAACAGCTTTTCGACATGGCTGAAGTGGGCACGCCTGTGGTGATGTTTTATTAAAGTAATTGACTAAAGTGCCAGAAGGGCGTAAAATGAATTTTGGTTTTTATTAACGGAAACGAATGAGGACGGGAGGAGAGAAAAGTGTCCAGAGTGTATAATTTTTCAGCAGGGCCTGCAGTTTTGCCGGAAGAGGTGCTAAGAGAAGCGGCGGAGGAGATGCTTGACTACAAGGGATCAGGGATGTCGGTCATGGAGATGAGCCATCGGTCTAAGGTGTATGACACGATCATCAAGGAGGCGGAGGCGGATCTGCGCACGCTCCTGAACATTCCCGATAACTATAAGGTACTGTTTTTACAGGGCGGCGCAAGCCTTTTGTTCGCGTCGGTGCCCATGAATCTGATGAAGAACCGCAAGGCGGGTTATATTCTGACCGGGCAGTGGGCAAAGAAGGCTTTTGCGGAGGCAAAGATTTACGGGGAAGCCGTGGAACTGGCGTCCTCTGCGGATGAGACTTTCTCCTATATTCCCGATTGCTCCGATCTTCCAATAACAGATGATATGGATTATGTCTATATCTGTGAGAACAATACGATTTACGGCACCAAATATCATACGCTGCCGAATACCAAGGGTAAAATTCTGGTTTCTGATGTGTCTTCCTGTTTCCTTTCGGAGCCTATGGATGTGACGAAGTATGGCCTGGTTTACGCGGGCGTGCAGAAGAATGTCGGCCCTGCGGGCACACAGGTTGTGATTATCAGAGAGGATCTGCTGACGGACGAGACGCTGCCCGGCACGCCGACCATGATGAAGTTTAAGGTGCATGCGGATAATGAATCTCTGTATAATACGCCGCCAAGCTATGGCATTTATATTTGTGGTAAGGTGTTCAAGTGGCTTTTGAAAAACGGCGGCCTTGAGGCGATGAAGGCATTAAACGAGAAAAAGGCGAAAATTCTCTACGACTTCCTTGATGAGAGCAGTCTCTTTAAGGGCACGGTCAGAAAAGAGGACAGATCTCTTATGAATGTGCCTTTCGTGACGGGAAATGAGGAGACGGACGCCAGGTTCATCAAGGAGGCGACAGCGGCCGGGTTTGTGAATCTGAAGGGACACAGAACCGTGGGCGGTATGCGTGCCAGCATCTACAATGCGATGCCGATAGAGGGTGTGGAGAAGCTGGTTGCCTTTATGAGAGAATTTGAGCAGAAGTAATCTCTTCGAGATCCCCTTCGCGGGAGTTGTCCCGCAAACTCGGAGATGTTTGAAATTATAGTGTATAGAAAGGATAAGTCCGATGTTTAAATATCATTGCTTAAATCCCATCGCACAGGTGGGTCTGGAGAAATTCAGCGGGCAGTATGAAAAGACAGATGCAATAGAGGAGGCGGACGGCATTCTGGTGAGAAGCGCGGCCATGCATGACATGGAGCTGCCGGCAAACCTTCTGGCCATCGCCCGTGCGGGCGCAGGGGTCAACAACATTCCGCTGGATAAATGCGCGGAGAAAGGTATCGTAGTGTTTAACACGCCCGGCGCCAATGCGAACGGCGTGAAGGAGCTGGTGATTGCGGGCATGCTCTTAGCGTCCCGTGATGTGGCCGGCGGTATCGAGTGGGTGAAGGCGAACGTGGCCGATGAGAATATTGCGAAGGATGCGGAGAAGGCGAAAAAGAATTTCGCAGGGACGGAGATTCAGGGCAAGAAGCTTGGAATCATCGGTCTGGGAGCCATTGGCGTGAAGGTGGCCAATGTGGCGAAGCATCTCGGTATGGAAGTGTACGGCTATGACCCTTATGTGTCCGTGGATGCGGCATGGAATCTGAGCCGTGACGTAAAGCATGTGCTCCATGTGGAGGAGATCTACGCGGAGTGCGATATCATCACGATTCATGTGCCTCTGATGGATGCGACGAAGGGAATGATCAATCAGGAAGCGCTCGACCAGATGAAAGACGGCGTGATTCTCTTAAACTTTGCGAGAGATCTTCTGGTGGATGAAAAGGCTGTTCTGGGCGCTATTAAGGCGGGTAAGGTGAGAAAGTATGTATCCGATTTCCCGAATCCTGTCACAGCGGGGCAGGAGGGCTGCATCGTGATTCCCCATCTTGGAGCTTCCACGGAAGAGTCCGAGGATAACTGTGCGGTGATGGCCGTGAAGCAGATGAAGGATTATCTGGAGAACGGTAACATTGCCAATAGCGTGAACTATCCGAAGTGCGATATGGGCATCTGCGAGCAGGCAGGCCGTGTGGCTATTTTCCACAAGAATATTGCCAACATGATTACCAAGTTTACCGCCTGCTTCGGCGACAACAATATCAATATCTCCGATATGACGAACAAGTCAAGGGGAGAGGTTGCTTACACGATGCTGGATATCGAGACGCCTGCATCCGAAGAGATCATTGAAAAGCTCCAGTCCATCGAAGGTGTGTTCCGGGTGAGAGTGGTGAAGTAGGCCATACAATCATAAAGGGTCTGCCGGTAAAATCCGACAGACCCTTATTCTGCGTATGGGGCGTCTTAATTCAGACGGTTGGCGATGGACGAAAAATCAGCATTCTCCGCTTCATCCAGGGTGGCCTGCAGTTTTTTGTCGGCCTCCACGGCGGATTCGCTGGCGAGATCCATGTAGAGGATGAAGATGTCCTCCACGGATTTCCCGGTTTCATCCGCTATTTCCTGCATAATAGGTTTTAAGGCTTCTAACTGAAATGAAATTCTGGTTTTCTGGGGATCGATGTCCGCGAGGGCTTCTTCCGCGTAGGCGTTGATACGGTCCAGAATTTTCTGTTCTTCGCTTGTCATGTGCGTCTTCCTTTCTTGATAGATTTTGCCTTTCTTTTCATAGCAGTGCACACTCGAAATGCCTGCGCACTGCTCATTACCTGTCAATAATATCACAAATCCCTTGTGATGCCCAGTTTTATTTGTTAAAATAAATAGTAGCACCCTGCAAAATGCAGGAAAGAAGGAGAAATTTATGGCAAATATCATACCATTTCGGGCAGTCAGGCCGCGGGCAGATCTGGCAGAGAGGATCGCGGCGCTGCCTTACGATGTTTACAATAGAAAAGAGGCCAGAGAGGCTGTTAAGGGGGACGATTACACATTTCTTCGGATAGACAGGCCGGAGACACAGTTCCCGGAAGGGTATGACATGTATGCGCCGGAGGTTTATGAGAAGGCGCGGGAAATGCTCGGTCAGATGATTGAGGACGGTTTTTTTGTACAGGAGGAAAAAGCGGCATACTATGTTTATGAGCTGATTATGGACGGCAGATCCCAGGTGGGGATCGGTGCCTGTGCCTCCGTGGACGATTACGATTCGCAGGTGATTAAAAAACACGAGAACACCCGGGCGGATAAGGAAGCGGACCGCATCAGGCATGTGGACGTGTGCAGCGCCCAGACCGGACCGATTTTTCTGGCATACCGCAGAAGGGAGGAGATTGAGCGCGAAGTCTCGCGGGCTATGGCGGAAAAACCTGTCTATGATTTTACGGAGGCGGACGGCATTGCCCACAGGCTCTGGGTGATCGATGAGGCGGAGGCCGTGGAGCGGATCAGAAATGCTTTTTTGCAGGTGGATGCCATTTATATTGCTGACGGTCACCACAGATGCGCTTCGGCGGTGCGGGTTTCCAAGAAAAGAAGGGCGGCATTTCCCGACTACACGGGGAAAGAAGAATTTAACTATTTTCTGTCGGTTCTGTTCCCGGATGACCAGCTTATGATTATGGATTACAACCGAATAGTGAAACCAGGAACGGATTTTGACGAAAGCAGCTTTCTGGATCGGGTGAAAGAATCGTTTGCGCTGGAAAAAATGGGGAAAGAGCCATATAAGCCTAAGACGAAGGGCGAGATCGGTATGTATTACCGGGATGAATGGTACCGGCTTACGATTGATGACAAGTGCTATATGGGAGACCCGGTGGAGGATCTGGATGTGGCGGTTCTGCAAAAGCAGCTTCTGGAGCCTGTGTTTGGTATTGTGGATCCGAAAGTGGATGAGCGGATCGACTTTGTTGGCGGCATCAGAGGGCTTGCGGAGCTGGAACGCAGAGTACATACGGATGCGCTGGCGGCTTTTGCCATGTTTCCGACAGATATCCATGAACTGTTTGCGGTGTCGGATGCCGGAAAGCTGATGCCTCCGAAATCTACCTGGTTTGAACCAAAACTTCGGAGCGGGCTTCTGATCCACAAGATCGAGGAAGCGGAATTGTAAACCTATAGGAATGATAGAAAGGCGGAATGGCTGCAGATGAATAAAAAAACATATAAGTTGATGAACTGGGCAAAAATAGAGGAGATTGTCTACTCGGAATCGGATAACCCGCACGAGATTCTTGGCGCGCATGTAACGGGAAGTTCTGTTTTGGTGCAGACCTTCCAGCCGGGAGCAAAGAGTGTGCGTCTGCAGCTTTTGGACGGGGATAAGAGTTATCGGATGGAGGAAGCTGATGAGGAGGGGTATTTTGCCCTGCTTTTGCCGGGAAAGACCATTCCTGCCTATGAGTATGTGGTGGAGGCTCCGAACGGCAGTCTGAAAAAGAGTCGGGATGCCTACAATTTCGTGCCGCAGATTACCAGACAGGATACGGAGAAGTTTGATGCGGGAATCCACTATAATATCTATGAGAAACTGGGAGCGCATCCGGCTGTGGCGGATGGGATCGAAGGCACATCTTTTGCGGTCTGGGCGCCTAACGCCATGCGGGTCAGCGTGGTTGGCGATTTTAACGGCTGGGATGGCAGGATCCACCAGATGAGACGGCTGTGGGATTCCGGTATTTTTGAGATTTTTATTCCGGGTGTGAAGGAAGGAGACTGCTATAAATTTGAGATAAAGGCTAAGAGTGGTCTGGTATTTATGAAGGCGGATCCGTATGGCTTCGGGGCGCAGATGCGGCCGGAGAGCGCTTCCGTGGTGCGGGACATCGACGGCTTTTCCTGGAAGGACGGGAAGTGGATGAAGGAGCGTGCCGCGCTGCAGGCGGAGGATAAACCCATGAGCGTGTACGAGCTGTACCTTGGTTCCTTTGAGAAGCCTTCTGACGGCAGGGAGTTTTTCACGTACAGGGAACTTGCGCCGAAGATCATCGACTATGTGAAGAAGATGGGATATACCCATATCGAGCTTATGCCGGTGATGGAGCATCCGCTGGATGAATCCTGGGGGTACCAGGTGATCGGCTATTATGCGCCGACCTCACGTTACGGTACGCCGGAAGATTTTATGTATTTCATGGATGAGATGCACAGGGCGGGGATCGGTGTGATTCTGGACTGGGTGCCTGCACATTTCCCGAGGGATACTTACGGGCTGTCCGGGTTTGACGGTACCTGCCTGTATGAGCATCAGGATCCGAGACAGGGATTCCACCCTCACTGGGGCACACTGATTTATAATTACGGACGGCCGCAGGTGAGCAATTATCTGATTGCCAATGCGCTGTACTGGGTGGAAAAATATCACGCGGACGCAATCCGCATAGACGCGGTTGCTTCCATGCTTTATCTGGACTATGGAAAGAACGACGGGGAGTGGGTGGCAAACATCTACGGCGGACATGAAAACCTGGAGGCGGTGGAGCTGCTCAAACACTTAAACTCCATTATGAAAAAACGAAATCCCGGCGTACTGATGATCGCGGAGGAATCCACGGCATGGCCGAAGATTACGGGGGCGCTGGATGAGGACGGCCTGGGCTTTGACTTGAAATGGAATATGGGCTTTATGAACGATTATCTGGGATATATCACAACGGATCCTTTCTTCCGTTCGGGAAGGCACAATGATCTGACTTTCAGCATGATTTATGCATACAGCGAGAAGTTTATGCTGGTGCTGTCCCACGATGAGGTGGTGCACGGAAAGGGTACGCTCCTTGGCAGGATGCCGGGAGAGCGGGAGAAGCAGTTTGCCAATCTGCGGCTGACCTATGCTTACCACATGACCCATCCGGGTAAAAAGCTTCTGTTTATGGGGCAGGATATCGGAGAATACAAGGAATTTAATGAGAAGCGGGCTGTGGAGTGGGGGCTTTTGGAGAACGCGGACCACAAAAAACTGAACAAGCTGGTGGCGGCGTTAAACAAACTCTATGTCACCTGTCCGGCGCTCTATGAGAAGGACACTTCCTGGGAGGGCTTTGAGTGGATCAACTGCATTACGCCGAATGCCTGTATGCTGTCTTATATCAGAAAGACGGACAACGTGAAGGATATGCTCGTGGTGGTGGCTAATTTTGCCGATGCGAGACAGGAATTCCGGGTGGGCGTTCCCTGTGAGGGAAAGTACCAGGAGGTCTTTAACACGGACGACCTTGAATATGGCGGGAGCGGCATAGTAAATACGGCAGTCTGCGATGCGCTGGAAATGGAGTGGGACGGCAAGCCTTATGCGATTGATATGGTGAGCGCGCCTTTGAGCATCAGCATTTTCTCCTACACGCCTTATACGAAGGAGGAAAAAGAAAAAATCGAGCGCAGACGCGCGGAGGAGAGGCGGCTGGCAAAGGAAGCGGAGGAGAGACGTCTGGCCGAAGAGGAGGCCGAGCGCACGGCGCAGGCAGCTGCAGAAGCCAGGGAGCAGGCGAAACGGGCGGCAGCAGAGGCGAAAGAACTGGCGAAGCGGGCAGCTGCGGAAGCCAGAGAGAGCGCGAAAGCGGCAGAAGTGCTGGAGAGGGCGGCAGAGGCGGCGGCGCAGAAGCTGCAGGAGCTGACGCAGAGGCCGAAAACAGCGGAGAAGAAGCCTGCATCTGACACGAAGGCGGAGGCGGAGCCTGACGTGAAGGCTGGGGCTAAGAGAGGCAGGAAGAAGGCAGCCGATACAAAAACGGCGGTTAAGCCGTCCGCAAAGAGAACGGCATCGAAGAAATCAGCCGCCGGGAAAAACGAAGCGGGAAAAACCGACGGACAGTAAGCAGACGGAGGATCCGGCAGAAAATAAATAGCGGCGGTACGGAGGTAGTATGGAAGATCAGGCTGTACAGGAGCAGATCAAGGAAATAGAGTATATTGCATCGGATGAGCTGGATGTAGGGCTGATCGAGCGTTATCTGCAGGAACTGCCGGATAAGCTGATCCGTCTGGGGGTCAGGGTGCTTCTGGCGCTGGTTGTGTTTTTTATCGGCGTACAGCTCATTAAGCTGGTGCGCAGGATTCTTCGGAAATCTTTTGAGCGGCGGAATGTGGATATGGGCGTGAGCCGTTTTCTGGATTCTCTTGTCAAAACAGTGCTTTACATGTTGCTGTTGTTTATGATTGCCTCCTCCTTCGGGCTGGATGCAACCAGCGTGGTGGCGCTGGTCGGCTCTGCGGGCGTGGCCATCGGTCTGGCGGTACAGGGAAGTCTGTCAAACTTTGCGGGCGGCGTGCTGATCCTGCTTTTAAAGCCTTTCAAGGTTGGAGACTATGTCAGGGACGCTGCGGGCAACGAGGGAACGGTGGAGGAGGTACAGCTTTTTTATACCAGAATGATTACGCCGGACCGCCATATGGTAGTGGTGCCCAACGGAGACCTGGCAAACGGCAATATTTTAAATATGAGTACGCTGGGTGACCGCAGGATGGATATCAAGGTGGGAATTTCCTACGAGTCGGATATCCGCAGGGCAAAGGAGGTTCTCCTCAGGGTTTTAGATGAGGATCCGGGGGTTTTGCAGGAGGAAGAGAAGCGGGTGTTTGTGGAAGAACTGGCGGACAGTGCGGTGATTCTGTGTGTGCGCTGTTACAGCGCCAATGAAAACTTCTGGGAGACCAGATGGCGGCTTATGGAAACGATAAAGTACGCGCTGGACGAGGCTGGTATCGGGATACCGTTCCCGCAGATAGATGTGCATATGAGGGAGAACTGACAGAAACAAGGGCTGAAAGAATTTACTGACAGATTTCTGACAGATTTCTAAAAAAATATCTTGCAAAATGACTCGTTCCATCATATAATAATCATTGTTGCAAGGTTATGCTGGAATAGCGCAGTCGGTAGCGCAACTGATTCGTAATCAGTAGGTCGAGGGTTCGAGTCCCTTTTCCAGCTTGCGCTTATAAGCAGAGTCAGGAACAGGCGGTGATTATTTTATGTTTACATTAGAAATAATTACCGCCTGTTTTTGATGAGCAACGCGAATGAGAAATGCGGAGCGTTTCGAATCTGCTTATCTGTATAGGTAAAGTGAAAAACAGGCACTGGTCGTTCTATGTTTGCATAAGAAACGATTGGTGCCTGTTTTTGGTGAATCGGAGGAACGGAGAATGACTGCAGGCTTATAGAGAAGAAGGCGGAGTAAAGGGCAGCTGACGGTTTTGACTGACCAGGTTGGTCATATCATGTTACTTGAGATTTATCGAAATAAACACCACAAGAACTTGACATAATATTTTGCCGTGATACAATATATAGTGCATGTAGTTTAGGGGTGACAGAAAGAACATACATGATATAGGGTCTCGGACAGAAGGGGAGTTATTGAATGAAGATTATTAAGAGAAGCGGCGTGGAGGTCAATTTTGATCTGAAGAAGATCATAGCGGCTATCAAAAAGGCAAACAACAGCGTGAAGGAAGAAGACAGGCTGACGGAGGAGGAGATTGACGAGATCGCTTCCGTTGTGGCTGACCATTGTGAGGAGATGAGAAGGGCTCCCAGTGTGGAAGAAATTCAGGATATGGTGGAGAACCAGCTTATGAAGTACCGTGCCTACACCATTTCCAGAAACTATATCACTTATCGCTATAAGAGGGCGCTCGTGCGAAAATCCAATTCCACGGATGAGCAGATTTTAAGCCTTCTGGAGTGCAATAACGAGGAGGTAAAACAGGAAAATTCCAATAAAAATCCTACCGTCAACAGCGTACAGCGGGATTATATGGCAGGGGAAGTGAGCAAGGATATCACGAAGCGTTTCCTGCTTTCGCCGGATATTGTGGAGGCGCATGAGCAGGGTGTGATCCATTTCCATGACGCGGATTATTTCGCCCAGCACATGCATAACTGCTGTCTGGTCAATCTGGAGGATATGCTGCAGAACGGTACGGTCATCAGCGAGACGATGATAGACAGGCCGAAGAGTTTTTCTACGGCATGCAATGTGGCGACACAGAGCATTGCGCAGATTGCAAGCTGCCAGTACGGCGGGCAGAGTATCTCGCTGTCCCATCTGGCACCTTTTGTGAACGTGAGCCGGGAGAAATTCCGCAAAAAGGTGCGGACGGAGATGGAGGAGATGGGTGTAAACGCCACCGAGGAGCAGATCAATGCCATTGCAGAGCGACGCGTAAAGGACGAGATCAGACAGGGTGTGCAGATTATCCAGTACCAGGTGATTACACTGATGACTACCAACGGTCAGGCGCCCTTCATTACGGTTTTTATGTATATCGACGAGGTGCCGGAGGGACGTCTGCGGGACGACCTGGCGATGATCATAGAGGAGATGTTGAACCAGCGGATTCGGGGCGTCAAGAATGAAAAGGGCGTTTACATCACGCCCGCGTTTCCGAAGCTGATCTATGTGCTGGAGGAGGATAATATCCACGAGGGTGACAAATACTGGTATCTGACGAGACTGGCGGCGAAATGTACGGCCAAACGGATGGTGCCTGATTATATTTCTGAAAAGATTATGAAGCAGTTAAAGGACGGCAACTGTTATACTTGTATGGGCTGCCGCTCTTTCCTAACCGTGTATCACGACGAGAATGACCAGCCGAAGTTTTACGGCAGATTCAACCAGGGTGTGGTCACTTTAAATCTGGTGGATGTGGCCTGTTCGTCCGGTCGGAATGCATCGCGTTTCTGGGAAATCATGGATGAGCGGCTGGAGCTGTGCAGACGGGCGCTTATGGCGCGGCACAACAGGCTTAAGGGGACGCTTTCCGACGTGGCGCCGATCCTGTGGCAGAACGGGGCCCTTGCCAGACTGAAAAAGGGAGAGAAGATCGATAAACTGCTCTACGGAGGCTATTCCACCATATCACTCGGGTATGCCGGGCTGTGCGAGTGCACCCGCTATATGACAGGGAAGAGCCATACCGACCCAGAGGCGACGGCCTTTGCCTTGAAAGTTATGCAGTATCTGAATCATGCCTGCAAGGAGTGGCGGGAGGAGACAAACATTGACTTCAGTCTTTACGGCACGCCCCTGGAGTCCACCACCTATAAGTTTGCAAAGTGCCTGCAGAAGCGTTTTGGGATCATTGAAGGTGTGACGGACCGCAATTATATTACAAACAGTTATCATGTGCATGTGACGGAGGAAATTGACGCTTTTAAAAAACTGAAGTTTGAGGCTCAGTTCCAGGAGCTTTCGCCGGGCGGCGCGATCAGCTATGTGGAGGTGCCGAACATGGAGAACAACCTGGATGCGGTGCTTTCTTTGATGCAGTATATTTACGATAATATTATGTATGCAGAATTGAACACCAAGAGTGATTACTGTCAAGTGTGTGATTACCACGGGGAAATTGGCATTGTGGAAAATACGGACGGGAAACTTGTCTGGAAGTGTCCAAACTGCGGCAACACCGACCAGAATAAGATGAATGTGGCAAGGCGTACCTGCGGTTATATCGGAACACAGTTCTGGAATCAGGGACGCACCCAGGAGATCAAGGAGAGGGTGCTGCATTTATAACAAATCGGGCGGTGAAAAATCCAGCAAGTTCGATTGCGAGAACCGCTTCGCGGCCTCGGATGTTTGAGGTGTGACATGTACTATTCGGTGATAAAAAATTGTGACATTGCGGATGGGCCGGGGGTGAGGGTGACACTCTTTGTGAGTGGATGCACCCATCACTGTGAGGGCTGTTTCAACCCCGAAACATGGAATTTTCAGTACGGGGCGCCTTTTACGGGGGAGACAGCGGATGAGATCATGGAGGCGCTTTCGCCGGATTACATCGCAGGACTTACGCTGCTTGGCGGGGAGCCGCTGGAGGATGGGAACAGACAGGCGCTTTTACCTCTTCTGCGGGCGGTGAAAAAGAAATATCCGCAGAAAACTGTATGGTGTTATACGGGATACCTTTTTGAGACGGACATTCTGGAAAATTTTTGTGCGCAGTGGGAAGGAATGAAGGAGTTTCTGTCCTATGCGGATGTGATTGTGGACGGGGAGTTTGTGCAGGCGGAAAAGAACATCAGCCTGCGTTTCCGGGGCTCGGAGAACCAGCGGATCATTGATGTGCATGCGTCCTTACAGCAGGGAAAAACCGTGCTGTGGGAAGACGGGGAGAGCGAATAAATATTGGGATGGAATCGATGAGGCAGGGGTTATTTCCCTGCCTTTTGACCTGTGGAAGGAGAAACGGCGGCATCCGTCTGATGGATGGCTTCGTTCTGGATCAGGCTGTGCTGTCTGAGGGGGAAAAGAAGGAGATTTTCCTGGGTGGGCGGAAGCGTGCTCGGGTCCTGCTTTGCCAGCAATACATCGAGCCACTATGACTGGGCCATGAAGAAACTGAAAGCGCATAAGAAAAACTGTGCCGGAAAGTGAGGAGCAGGGGTATGCATTATGTGACGGCGAAAGGAATTTTATCTTCCAAGAACGGGATGAACCTGTACCGGGGGTGCTCCCACGGGTGTATCTACTGCGACTCCAGAAGCAGATGCTACCATATGGAGCACGCCTTTGAAGATATCGAAGTCAAGGAGAATGCGATTGAGCTGTTGGAATATGCTCTGAAGCATAAACGGCACAAATGCATGATCGGCACGGGTTCCATGACCGATCCCTATATCCCGCTGGAGCTGGAGCTTGGAATTGTCAGAAAGGCGTTGTCATTGATTGATGTGTATGGGTTCGGATTTACGGTGATTACAAAGTCGGACCGCATACTGCGGGATCTGGATCTCCTTCAAAAAATAAACGAAAAGACAAAGTGTGTGGTGCAGATGACTTTGACTACCTATGATGAGGCGCTGTGCAGGAAGATCGAGCCAAATGTCAGTACGACGCGAGAACGGTTCGCGGCGCTTAAGAAGTTTCGGGACGCAGGCATTCCCACCGTCGTGTGGCTGACACCGATTCTGCCCTTTATCAACGATACGCAGGAGAATATTGAGGGTATTCTGGGGATGTGCGGGGAGGCGGGCGTCTGTGGCGTGATTCACTTTGGCACGGGAATGACGCTGCGCGAGGGGAACCGGGAATACTTTTATAAGCAGCTTGACCGTCTGTTTCCCGGACTAAAAGAAAAGTATATACGGACCTACGGCAATCGGTATGAGATCGAAAGCCCGGACAGCGGCCGGCTGACAAAACTGTTTCATCAAAAATGTGCGGAGCGTGGAATGCTCCACGATAATGGGGAAATATTCCGATATCTGCAGACCTTTGAGGAGAAGGGGGCTGGCAGACAGATGAGTCTCTGGGATTTATGAGATGCGGTTTTGGAAGCATTTCTTTGACCGCTACTCTGCAAACTCGGCTTTCCACATTTCCAGCAATCGTTCAGCAATAGGAGTAAAGACTTGATATTTTTTCCATATTAGATACATTTTTGTTTCAAGTTTAGGAGTAAGAGGTCGGAAAGCAAGCCCGCTGTCGGGGCTTGTATCAATCAAATGTTCAAAAGTTAAAAGATAACCAAGCCCTTCTTTCACAAAAAGCGATCCGTTATATGATAGACGAAACGACCCTTCAAGATGTAATTTATCCATGTTATTGCCGCACCATTTGGAAATATCATTGTCCCATCCCTGTTCGGAACAAAAAAGAGGGAGTCCAAATAAGTCATCCACACAGATGGAGTCGTTTTCTGCTAACGGACAGTTCTTTGGCATGACAACACCCCATAGATCAGCATGGGGAAAGGTTAAATAATGATATTTTGCAGTATTGGGTTCCTGCGCCAGTACGGCAAAGTCAATGATACCTTTATCCAGTTTTTCTGTAACCTGTTCCGTGTCGCCGCTGGTAATATGATAATGCAGATCAGGGTAAGACTCTTTGAATCTTCTGATTGTGGCGGCGAGGCATCTGATCTGGTAAGATTCCGCTAAACCGAAGTAAACATCCCCGCCCAGAACGTCATCCAGAGCAAGAAATTCTGTTGTAATTTTGTCGGCCATTTTTATCAAGTCTTCTGCTCGCTTTCGAAGCAAAACACCTTCCTCAGTCAGCTGTATGCTGAAACTATGGCGTGTGAACAGTTTTTTCCCAAGCTCATCTTCAAGTGCTTTTAACTGCTTGGAGAGAGTGGGCTGGGTAACGTGAAGCAGTTCTGCCGCACGGGTCATGTTTTCTTCCCGTGCTGCGGCAAGAAAATATCTCATAGTTCGCAGTTCCATTCTGACCTCCTGTGATATTCCAAAAAGTTATATTATGATATGAATCATAACTATTAGCGAAGTGAAAGTCAAGAGGATATAATACGGACATAGAAGGCAGGGAGGCGGTCATACGGATGATTTTATTCAGAATCTAAAGGATGCAGGCTGTGGCGCTCAGACCATGGAAAAGGTCTGCAGGCTGTATGGTAACGGTCAGGTTGAGGATGCGATTAAAATGCTGCGCAAGCATCGCTGCACTCTGATGGACAGCCTGCATGAAAGTCAGTGGAGAGTTGACTGTCTTGATTTTTTAGTATGGCGGATGGAAAAGGAAAAGCAGTCATTAAAAAATAAGGAAAAGAAAGAGAGGTATTACAAAATGGAAAATATTGCAAAACTGGAATTAACAAAGGAATGGGATAAGACTTTCCCGAAAAGCGAAAAGGTGAGCCACCGCAAGGTGACATTCCCTAACCGCTACGGGATCACGCTGGCGGCAGACCTTTATGAGCCGAAGGGGGCTGAAAACAAACTGGCTGCGATTGCGGTATGCGGGCCGTTTGGCGCGGTAAAGGAGCAGGCAGCCGGACTGTATGCGCAGACTATGGCGGAGCGCGGCTTTCTCACCATTGCCTTTGACCCTTCCTTTACCGGAGAAAGCGGTGGCATACCCCGTTACATGGCTTCGCCGGATATCAACACGGAGGATTTTCAGGCGGCGGTTGATTTTCTTTCCGTGCAGGAAAATGTTGACCCTGAGCGTATCGGCATTATCGGTATCTGCGGCTGGGGAGGCCTGGCCCTGAATGTGGCGGCACTGGATACCCGCATCAAGGCGACGGTTGCCTCCACCATGTATGATATGTCCCGCGTCAATGCCAACGGATATTTTGATGCAGATGACTCTGCTGATGCGAGGTATGCAAAGAAAAAATCCATGAACGCCCAGAGACTCGTGGATTATAAAAATGGCAGCTATGCGCTGGGCGGTGGCGTTGTCGATCCGCTTCCGGAGGATGCACCTTTCTTTGTGGCAGATTATCACAGTTATTATAAAACAGACCGTGGCTATCATAAGCGTTCCTTAAATTCCAACGGCGGCTGGAATGTGATCGGCTGTATGTCCTTTATGAACCAGCCCATCTTAAAGTACAGCAATGAGATCCGCAGCGCAGTTCTTATCATGCACGGAGAGAAGGCACATTCCTGCTATTTCAGCCGCGATGCTTATGCCGCAATGGTGAAGGATAACCTTTATTCAGACAATAAGGAGCTGCTGATTATTCCCGATGCAGTCCATACGGATCTGTATGACGGCGGCGAAAAGGATGCGATTCCGTTTGATAAGCTGGAGCAGTTTTTTTCGAAAAATATGAAATGATATTTATAAACTTATGATACGAGGAGGAAGATCATGTTAGGAAATTTTATGTATTGTAACCCGACGAAACTTTATTTTGGCGAGGATTCCCTTGCCAGCCTGAATGAGGAGCTGCCTAAGTATGGACAGAATATACAGCTTGTGTATGGCGGCGGATCGATCAAAAAGAATGGTATCTATGATAAAGTCATGGAGATTTTGAAGGCAAATGGAAAAAATGTACTTGAAGATGCGGGGGTCATGCCAAATCCTACGGTACAGAAACTGCAGGAAGGCTGCAGGATTGCCAAGGAGGGTAAGGCAGACCTGATTCTTGCAGTTGGGGGTGGTTCTGTCTGTGACTATGCAAAAGCGGTTTCCGTATCGGCATACTGCACGGAAGATCCCTGGGAAAAATATTACCTTCAAATGAAAGATGTGGACAATGAGATCATCCCGGTTGGATGTGTTTTGACAATGGTAGGCACCGGCTCTGAAATGAACGGCGGCGCGGTCATAACAAATCATGAGCAGAAATTGAAGATTGGCCATGTATTTGATGAGAGGGTGTATCCGAAATTTTCCATCTTAAATCCGATATATACCTATACGCTGCCTCAGTACCAGATGGTTGCAGGAATCTATGACATCATGAATCATATTACGGAGCAGTATTTCTCCGGGGAGGATGACAATACTTCTGATTATCTCATGGAAGGTCTGCTGCGGTCTTTGATCCATTCCAGCAGGATTGCGGTGAAGAATCCTACGGATTACGAAGCAAGGAGCAACATCATGTGGATTGCCACATGGGCATTAAACACGCTGGTGGCGAAGGGAAAATCCACAGACTGGATGGTTCATATGCTGGGGCAGGCGGTTGCGGCGCATACGGATGCAACCCACGGCATGACCCTTGCAGCGGTATCTATGGCCTATTACCGATTTGTCTGTCTGTTTGGGCTGGCAAAGTTTAAGCGGTTTGCCATGAACGTATGGGACGTAAACCCGGAAGGAAAAAGTGATAAACAAGTTGCAGCGGAAGGCCTGCAGAAAATGGAGGCTTATATGGAGGAGCTGGGCCTTACGATGCATCTGAAAGAGCTTGGGGTAACAGAGGAGATGCTTCCGAGAATCGTTGACAGCACGCTGATTATGGATGGCGGCTATAAGGTGCCGGATAAGGATGAAATAATGGAGATTTTTAAGAGCAGCTTATAAAATCCTTAACCTGCCAAATCGATATAATGCGGCAGCGGGATGCCATATGCCAATTGACATACGGCATCCCTTTTTAACAGAGATATTGTGGTGTCAGGCATGAGCTAAGTGAAAATCTGGAGGTATCAGTTATGCGCATTATAGTTTTAAACGGAAGCCCGCGTCCAAAGGGCAATACGAAACAGATGGTGGATGCGTTTCGGGAAGGCGCGGAATCTGCAGGACATCGGGTGGATGTGATCGATGTATGTAAGAAAAAGATTGCGGGCTGTCTGGCTTGCGAATACTGCCATACAAAGGGAAACGGAGCCTGCGTGCAGAAGGATGATATGCAGGAAGTCTATTCACTGCTGGGGGAGGCGGATATGCTTGTCATTGCCTCGCCGATTTATTATCACGGTGTTTCAGGGCAGTTAAAATGTGCTCTTGACCGCTTCTATTCTGCCGCTTATCCGTGCAAGCCCGTGAATCTGAAAAAAGTGGCCATGATATTAAGCTCCGGTGATCCTAAAATGTATGATGGGGCAATGTTCTCCTATAAAGGGGATTTTCTGGAATACCTTGGCCTTGAAGATATGGGAGTATTTACAGCTTTCGGCATGGAGAACGGTTCGGCATCAAAGCTGAAAGAACTCCGAAATTTCGGAAAAAATCTGAAATAGCGGTATGGGAGGCTGTGAAATGGGTAAAATATTCAGTTTTATACTTGTTTTCTTATTGGCATTTCCCATGACAGCATGCGAGCAGAGCAAGACAGAGGAAGAAACCATTGTAAGAGCAGAGTTTGATTTTGAAAGAAGGACAGTCATGTTAAGCAGTGGATATGAGATGCCGATTAACGGCCTTGGAACGTACAGCCTTCATGGCGATTCCGTGATTTCTGAAATAACCGGGGCGCATGGCGTGTCTTCCGCACAGGTGATTTTATGATGGAATCTGCAAAAGGGCGCGGTGGTCATCCCCGGTTCCAGTAATCCCGATCATATCAGGGAAAATACGGAAGTTTACCATTTCAGCATGACCGAGGATGAAATGGAACGGATCAATGCTCCTGACCGGGGCGAAAAACATGATTGGTATTAGGGAGGAATGAGTGTGAAAAAAATATTTGGTTTATGCTTATCTTTGCTGCTTGTGGCTGCCATGTTCAGTGGCTGTGGGGCTTCTCCTTCCAGCAATAAGCCTGTTGCTGGATCAGGCAAGCAGCAATCGGAGGAAAATACAGAAGCGACACTTTCAAACGAAATGGAGGATTCTGAAAATATGGATTCAAATACTGCGGCTAAAAATCTGGTTGTATATTTTTCCATGCCGGAAGCGATTAACACAATCACAGAGATGGAGCCGGATGCGGATGTAGTGGCAGACGGTCTTTCCATATTGCGCAATGTGGTCCAGGATTCGGAAGCTGATATTATCGAATGGCTGACAGAGAAAGGCTTCGTTCAGTAAATTGTCATAGGAGACGGGCGGGGGTTTGCCAGAGAGATTCATATGGCTTCCGCCTATTGTGGATCTGTATTGATGTCACTCCATCTTGGACTACATTGGAGCATGATGACGGGGATGGCAAGGCGGTTTGTAAATGAACTTCCAACTGCCGGAAGATGGATGCTTCGTGGGATTCCTCTTACTTGCTCGATGGGCAGGAGGTAGATAAAATAAATATCTGCCTTCTGTCCGATTATATGGAAAGTCAGTATTTTTTCTTAATAACAATGCTCCGCACTCTGGATCAGCTGATAAAATACCATAGCGATGGCACACAGGATAATGATGGACGGTATAATATGAATAGGTGGGGAGGCGAGAAATTGAAATTTGACAAAATTTTTCAAAAGTAGATAAAGTAGTTGATGAACATGGAACGGCGGCTATTTCACCATTTCGCTGGGCTATGCGGGGCTTTGCGAGTGCACCCGCTATATGACGGGGAAGAGCCATACGGTTTCGGAAGCGACGGCTTTTGCGTTGAAGGTCATGCAGTATCTGAATAATGCCTGCAAGGAGTGGCGGGAGGAGACGAACATTGATTTCAGCCTTTACGGGAGCGGTGGCGGAAGAGATTCTGAAAGCGCTTTCGCCGGATTATATCGCGGTGCTTACGCTGCTTCGCGGGGAACCGTTGGAATACTACTTGAAATATTTATCGAATAGCGGATAAAAAACAACACATAGTCCAATGGGCAGCCCGAACAGTGCGCCGCCGATGAAAATTCCAAATAGCAGCTGATATGCGGAAAAGATATCTGACAAAACATAAATTCTCAGTCCGCAAATGGAGTTGAGAAGAAAGAGTGTCCCGGTGATCAGACCCGGCGATACTCTTTTATCTTTGACTGTGTAAAAAAAATGGTCTCCGAAATTGACAATTCCCCAGATCAGTATGGCTATGCCAAAACATGCAAGTTTATCGCTGCATACAAATAAAAGAACGGATAGCAGCAGCGGGGGATAGTAGAGAAACAGGTTGTTTGCCATCCAGTGTCCATGCGTCATATGATAGGGCAGCCATTTATGCTCATACATCCATTTCGGGAAATCGCCGACTGCTTCTTCAAATAAGTGGAATGGCAGATAAATCGCTAAATTGATTAAAACAAAACTCGTTATGCTCATTTTTCTGTCCTTTCTTTTTCCCATTCTTTTTCAAAGCTGTCTTCCCATTTTTCCAATGTCTCCAGTAGCATAAACTGCTGTTCCAGAATAGTGTGTCCAAAAAGAGGTATGTCCTTGTGCGTGGTGAGCTGTTCCATAATCTGCTTTTTGGTGTGCTGAATACTGTTTTTTATATTGCCGATACATTCCTTTGCAAAAGACTCGTCAGCCAATGCCAGATTCACAATAACCGCATTAAAATCTAAAAAGACCCGGGTTTCGGCTAAAGAAAACTGAGTCATCAGTTCTTTGACGGTATCTTTTCCTCTTGGCGTTATGGTGTACAAGGTTTTTTCAGGCATATTGCCGTTCCTGATGGTTTCACTGACAACATATCCTTTGGTTTCGTACTGCACCACTTTCTTGTAAACTGTAAAGGAGCCGATTTTTATCCATCTGGATAAGTTCCGGGCTTCAATTTGCTTTTGTAAGTCATAAGCGCTTTTGGGACTTTGGCATAACGATCCTAAAAGGATTAAATCAATCGTTGACATGATTGCCCTCCATAATTGTATTATACAATACTGTATTATACAGCACAGGCGGAACTTGTCAAGTTTTATCGGGCAGTTACGATATATGGGGTGATGTTTTGATACTGAATGCGAAGTCTGGCGTGGGTGAGGACTGTAACGATGTTACGGGTTTGCCATAGGAAAAAGAAACGGGTATAATAAAACCTGACATATCTTGTCAATATTTTTGCGTTATTCTAATGGGGAAGGAGGGAACGGCGGTGCAGGAGAGCAGGCTCTTTAAAATTGTATACTATCTGCTGGACAGGGGACAGGCGACTGCCCCGGAGCTGGCAGAGCGTTTCGAGGTGTCGGTCCGGACGATTTACAGGGATATCGACGCGCTGAGCGCGGCGGGCATTCCCATCTATGCGGAGACGGGCAGAAACGGCGGCATCCGGCTGATGCATGACTTTGTTCTGGATCACGCCGTGCTGTCGGGGGAGGAAAAGCGGGAGATTCTCGCGGCGTTACAGAGCATCAATATCACCCGGAATATCGCTGAAAGCCAGACTTTGCAGAAGCTTTCCGCCCTGTTTGCCCTTCCTTCGGAAAACTGGCTTGAGATTGATTTTTCCAGATGGGGCAATCAGGGATTCGACAAGGAAAAATTTGAACTGCTGAAGACGGCGGTTATCCATTGCAGACAGATCAGGATTCGGTACGCGGGGTCTGACGGGACGGAGAGGGAACGGACGGTGCAGCCTTACAGGCTTGTCTACAGGTCAAAGGCATGGTATCTGAAAGCGTTCTGCATGGAGAAACAGGAAATGCGGACGTTCAAGCTGAACCGCATTCTGGAGCTGTCGCTTCTGGAGGAGAGCTTTGTGCGGCGCAGCTTTCCGGAAGAGCCGGAAGACGACGAGGGAAACTATCCGCTGGTAACGCTCCGCTTTCCGAAAGAGATGGCGTACCGGGTATATGATGAGTTCGACGGGAGCCAGATAGAGAGACAGGAGAACGGGGATCTGACTGCCGCGGCAGGAATGCCGGAGGGCCCGTGGCTTATCAGTTTTCTTTTGTCCTTCGGGACACAAGTGGAAATTCTTTCCCCAGCATATTTGCGAGAGGAGATTGTGCGACAGGCGGAAAAAATTGTTGAAAAATATAAAGCATGACACTAGGTGTCAACATTATGTCAGTATAATGAGAGATATAAAAGCCGCCGCAGTTTTTTAGAGCAGTGAGTGGACGGCAGTAAAACAGATATTGCAGTGAAGGTGAAGGCGGGACTGCAGCAAATGTCTTAAAAATGGCAAAGAGTTATCGCAGTATGCAGAATGGAGTGCAGAAAGGAAGGAAACATGGCAAGACCGACGACGAAAGCAGATTTATTGACTGCAGCAACAAAAAATTACGAAAAATTGAATGAGATGATCGCAGGGCTGACGGAGGAAGAACTGAATACGCTCTTTGATTTTTCAGCCGGCGCGAAAAAGGAAGCGCACTGGAAAAGGGACAAAAATCTCCGGGATGTTCTCGTGCATCTCTACGAGTGGCACCAGCTTTTGCTGACCTGGGTGCAGGCAAATCAGAGGGGCGATAACTGGCCTTTTATTCCGAAGCCCTATAACTGGAAAACCTACGGCGACATGAATGTGGCGTTCTGGAAAAAGCATCAGGAGACGTCGCTTGACGAGGCGAAGAGCATGCTCGCGGAGTCCCATGCTAAGGTGATGGCGTTGGCGGAGACGTTTTCCAATGAGGAGCTGTTTTCCAAAGGTGCCTTTCCGTGGGTGGGCGGGAGCACGCTTGGCTCCTACTTTGTCAGCAACACCTCGAGCCACTATGACTGGGCGATGAAGAAGCTGAAAGCGCATAAGAAAAACTGTGCCGGGAAGTGAGGAGCGGGCGGATGCATTTTGTGACGGCGAAAGGGATTTTGTCCTCCCAAAACGGAATGAATCTGTACCGGGGCTGTTCCCACGGGTGTATCTACTGCGATTCCAGAAGCAGGTGCTACCATATGGAGCACGACTTCGAGGATATCGAGGTCAAGGAGAACGCCATAGAAACGAAAATACGAAATGTGTGGTGCAGATGACGCTGACCACCTGTGACGAGGAAATGTGTAGAAAGATTGAACCCAATGTCAGTACAACTGGGGAACGTTTCGAGGTGCTTAAAAAGCTGCGGGATGCAGGCATACCCACCGTCGTATGGCTGTCTCCGATTCTGCCCTTTATCAACGATACGGCGGAAAACGTTGCGGGCATTCTGGAACTGTGTGCGGAGGCAGGAGTTTACGGCGTGGTCAACTCGGGAGGGAGTAAACCCTGCCGCTTACTTTGTCTTGTGCTGTAATCCTTTCACTACGGCCATAACCGTATCAAGCTGCAATTCATCTAAGTTCTTAATTTCTTCTGAAATCTGATTGATCTTTCCCGGTGCGGGATTTCTTTTGTCGAAGAATTCCTGCGGTGTGATCTGAAAATATTCACAGATATAGAAAAAAACCTGCATGGAAGGAAAGGCAAGCCTGTTTTCAATGCGGTTGATATAACTTTCATTCTGTCCAAGGGCCAGACTCATCTCTCTGGCGGACACCTTTTTCTGATTCCTCAGGGAAGTCAGTCTTTCCACAAAAAATTCTTCAAACATGATACCACCACCTTGTTTACAAAATTATATAGCATATACCAGCCAATGGCGGGGTATATGAAATCTTATAAATATTGACATTAAAAGAACTGGGCCTTGTTTTTCTTTGTGCGATAATGGGTGTCGCAGCGCTTGCGGTTACTTATTGCGTGCCGAATGACCGCATGCGGGAAAATGTGAGGGAATCTTCCATTGCATTATACAGAGAAGGGCTTGGTGCGAACCTCTGGCAGGGCGTAGAGGAGACAAAGCTGGACATTTATACGGACGGGCTGATGATTAACGTGTCATACACTGTGACGAAAGACGGGATTAGGGATATCCTTCTGGGTACAAATGTCGAGGTGGACGGCAGAAACCCGGTGGATTCTCTATTCGAGGTGGTCGCCTTGGCAAATGACAATTATATTGTAAAGAATTATGGCAGGTACTGGCATGGATATCAGGTTTTGCTGCGGCCGCTATTATGTTTCTTTTCCTATCCGGATATCCGGCAGATCAATATGATCTTACAATTTATCCTCGTTTTTGGCTTTGTGTACCTTCTTGCAAAGACAAAGGAGAGCGTGTTCCTGGTTCCTTTCCTGGGCATGTATATTTTCCTTTCTCCAATCAGTCTGTGCAGCTGCTTACAGTATTCTCCATGTTTTTATATCATGATGCTTGCTCTGTACGCGCTGTTTATAGGGAGGGACGAGCTGACTGACACAGGGCGGAAGTATCTGTTTCTTATGGCAGGTGTGCTGACGGCTTATTTTGATTTCCTGACGTATCCGCTGATTACGTTAGGGGTTCCACTGATTGCCTGTCTGGCATTTGATAGGAAACGATGGCAGACAGAGCAGAAACATGGATGGAAACATATTTTTTGGCATAGCTTTTCATGGGGCGTCGGATATGTGGGGATGTGGTCATCAAAGTGGGTGATCGCATCGGTCTTGACAGATGAAAACATCATTTATGATGCGTTTTCCCAGATTGCCTATCGCAGTGGATATTTTATTGAAAAGCATTCTTACAGAGACACATTAAAACTGAACCTTGGCGTATGTAATACGAGGGTTATCCTGCCTGCGGCTGTTTGTGTGGCGGTATGTATTGCCATATTCAGATTAGCCAGACATATCAGGATAGAGCGGAGTCTTTTTCCGGCAGCAGGGATGATTTTATTCGTGACATTGTATCCGTTTTTCTGGTATCTGTTCACCAAGGACCACTCTTGCTGCCACTCTTACTTTACATGGAGAGAAATGGGGATCAGCGTGTTGGCATATTGACGGTCGGGGTGATGGGACTCAGAGAATCTATGGAAAAGGATGTTCCGTATCCTGCGCGGTCGGATGCAGCGCGAGAACTGAGAAAGCTGCCGAAGGATATCTGCGGTTTGCTGCGGAAATTTGTTGAGAGTAAAGTATAGATAAGACGCGCGAAGCGCCGCCCGCCATACGCTATTTTCATATAGCTATGGCGGGTGTTTTTTCTCAGTATTTTCTAATATCTCTTCTTATAATAATGCTCCGCACTCTGGATCAGCTTGTAAAATACCATGGCGATGGCGCACAGGATAATGATGGAAGTGATGACCATATTGAGCTGGAACACCTGCGACCCGTAGATAATCAGATAGCCGAGACCGCGTCTCGCGGCCAGAAATTCCCCTATGATAACGCCCACAAGAGAAAGGCCGATGTTGACTTTCATACTGCTTAAAATGAGAGGCACGGAGCTTGGCAGTATCACTTTGGTGAGGGCGTCCCTGCGGCTGCCGCCCAGCGTATAGATCAGCTTGCACATTTCCGGGTCCACCTGGCAGAAGCCGGTGTAGAGGCTGATGATGGAACCGAAAACAGCTACGGAGATACCGGCAACGATGATGGTGTTTGTTCCCGTGCCAAGCCAGACAATGAGCAGCGGCGCGAGGGCGGATTTCGGCAGGGCGTTTAGGACGACGAGGTAAGGTTCCAGAATTTCGGAGAGGCTGTTCTGATACCATAGTAAGGTGGCGGCAAGGAGACTTAAGAGCGTAACCAGAAAGAAACTCGCGATTGTTTCAAACAGGGTAACGCCGGTGTGGGCGAAGAAGGAGTGATCCGCAAGCATCTGCCAGAGATATTTCACAATGCCGGATGGACTGCTGAAAAAGAAAGGGTCTATCCAGCCGAGTCTTGCGGCCATTTCCCACAATCCGAGAAAGAGGAGAAGAAGGAAAAATCTACCGAGTGTGATCCGATGGTGGTGCCTGTGGTGGGCGCGCAGGAAATTTTCCTGCTGTGCGGAGACAGGCGGCGAAGTCTTATGCAATTGTCTTGTCATCGGTTAACACCTCCCATAATTGATTAAAGTATTCCTGATAGGCGGCGGTGCCGCGGACAGCCAGCGGGTCTTCCCGGCCTATTTCATAGCGGATTTCCATTTCACGCTTGACTCCTGCAGGACGTCTGGAGAGAACGATCACCCGGTCCGCCAGTGTGATGGCTTCGGAGAGATCGTGGGTGATTAACAGTGCGGTCTTTCCTGTCTCGCGGATGATGTTTGCGATGTCTGCGGAGACGGAGAGTCTGGTCTGGAAATCAAGGGCGCTGAAAGGTTCGTCCAGAAGAAGAAGATCCGGGTGGACGGCCATTGTGCGGATCAGGGCGGCCCGCTGTCTCATACCGCCGGAAAGCTCGGAGGGCTTTTTATCTTTAAAACCGATAAGACCGTAGTCTTTCAGAAGTTTCAGGATATAATCGGTGTTTTCCTTTGTGAGACTGTGGGTGAGTTCCAGTCCGAGAATAACGTTCTGGTAGACCGTGCGCCATTCAAAGAGATGGTCCCTCTGCAGCATATAACCTATTTTTAAGGTGGATTCTGGGCAGTAGTCCCGGGAGGAGAGTCCCCGGTAGAGCACTTCGCCTTCCTCCGGGGCGAGCAGTCCCGCAATGATGGACAGAAGTGTGGATTTGCCGATGGTACCTATTTGGAAACTTTTGACTACATGCTGATCATCAAAAGCAGGATAAGGAGTATGAGATATTTTGAGTCTATGCCAACAGAGTTTGATATGACAAAGATCAGCGATCGGATCAATTATGAGTTGTTTGACAGACGGATTCCAAAGGTAAGATTAGCCAGAGAGGTGGGCGTGGGCAGAGATCTGGTCAGCAGTTATACAAGGGAAAATTTCCCCGAGGAGTCCATGCAGATTCCGGTCTTAAAATCTTTTGCAGCGTATTTTGACAAGGATACTTATTACTTCTGTAATGATTATCATAAATTTATAGATACTGTGGATGTGGTTAAGCTATTGAAAAGATTGCGGAAGGAAAAAGGGGTGACACAGAGAAGATTTGCTGATGAGCTGGGGGTTACGATTGCCATGTATAAAACTTATGAGCAAGGCAAGAGCAGTCTGCCATATTCGGTTTATCTTAGGTTGCGAAAATTGTACGGACCGTTTGAGCAGGAAATGGGCTGACCAGCCCGAAATCCATCAATCCACCTATTCCACCTGTTACAGAGTATATGATATGCGTGTTTTTCATAGAATTTGTATAGGGTGGGATGGGTGGAAAGGTGGGGGTAAGGGTGATGTGGTCAGAGAAAATGGGTGGTTATTAGGGAGGGTATGTGGTAAAATGATAATAAGTTATTGAGAAAGCTATGAGGGAGGACTCAAGTGAAGATATATTTGGATAACTGCTGCTATAACCGTATTCTTGATGATCGCAGCAATTCACAGATTTATTATGAACGAAATTCGGTTATGCTTATTTTGGAGTTGGCAGAAAAAGCAGCAGTTGAATTAGTGGGAAGTGAAATGCTGGTTAAGGAAATGAATGATATTGCTGATAGTTATAAGAAATCTGTTCTTCAAATGATGTATGGCTTGTGTTCTGAAGAAATTCGAGTAGATGGTTCGATTTTAGATAGAGCAGAAGAGATACGTCATTGTTCCAATATTAAGTATAAAGACAGCATTCATTTAGCGTGTGCGGAAACCGCAAAAGTAGATGCTCTTCTGACAACAGATAAAAAGTTTATTCATAATGGCGAACGTATCAAGATAGATACAAGGATCATGAATCCAAATCAATGGCTATTGGAGGTGTTATATTAATGATTTCGACGAAACTAAATATAGTGAATAACGCGGAAATTCAAAAAAATGGTATTATGGCGCTTAAGGAGGCTTTGGGAGTAACCGGGACTCTAAAGTTTCTGGAGCAGTTTGACAATGGCGGTTATGGTGACTACACAGCGGAGAAGTATCAGGGTGGAGATGCGGAACCGACAGATGAAGAGATCCGTAGGATGTTTAGGTAAAGTTTTCTGTTGAAAGAGACTGCTCAGGTAATGTAGCTTGGCATGGAGCCACAGGAGCATATTCATTATGCCATGCTTATGCGGGTCATGGGGTACGATTATGGTGTATACAAGAAGCAGTATGACAGTAACGCGCAGGCATGTAAGGCGCTCAATAGCCTGGCATTCAGTAACGGGGATAACATAGACCTTTTTAATCTGCTTGAAATTCTTTTAGGGCGGGATCTGTCAAGGAATGAAGCGAGGGAAAAGGCTATACAATACAGTGAAGAACATGGGACGGACAAGACGGTGGTTATGACGATAGCTGGAGCCACCAACAGCAAGATAGACTATAGTGCATTTGAAAAAGGAGATGGCAGGATGTGTACATTGTTTGAAGAGATTGCATTACAGTCTTTTGCGGGTACGCTGCCTGCAGATGTTGATTATGAAAAAGAACTGGAAACAATGCGGGAGGAAAAGTGAAAATGGAAAATCAGACAGAAATTAATGTGATTTGGGAATCGTTAGGAATAGCCAACGATTTTATATTCGGCAAGGTGATGCAGGATGCGGGACTATGTAAGGAATTATTGCAGAGGATACTGCCTGATCTGGAAATAGACCATATAGAGTACCCGGAGACACAAAAGGGCATCCGACCGGATGTGGATGCAAAGAGTGTCAGGTTAGATGTCTATGTGAAAGATGGGAAGGGCACCGTTTACGATATCGAACTACAGGCGGCGGATACGAAGGAATTACCCAAGAGAAGTCGGTATTACCAGAGTATGCTGGATCTACAGTTGATTGACAAAGGGCAGACTTATAAAAAGCTGAAGCCGAGCTATGTTATTTTTATATGTCCGTTTGACCTTTTTGGCAAAGGGAGGCATATTTATAGCTTTGAGAATATCTGCAAAGAGGACAACAGCGTATTTCTGGATGACGGAGCGGTGAAGATATTCTTAAATGCCAGTAGCAGGCAGGATGATGTGAGCAAGGAATTAAAGGCGTTTCTTGATTATGTGGCTGGGATAGAATCGGAAGATGATTACGTCCAGAGAGTGGCGGAGGCAGTGCGTGAAGCAAAGAAGAACAGGGAATGGAGGCGTGAGTATATGACATTATTAATGCGTGATCAGGAGAATATAGAAAAAGGGATAGAAAAAGGGATAGAAAAGGGGAAATCTGTAGGGGAAGAGATGATGCTTATGCTGGTTCAGAAATTGGTGGATAATAACCGTTTCGATGACATATCAAAAATTAAGGATAATAAGGAGTACCGGCAGGAATTATATAAAGAATATCATATTTCCCTTTGAGGTTTGCAGGCAGTACGAAGAATTGAAAAAGTGGTTTTTATTCCCGCGAGCAACGAGCCAAGTGACTGCTTGCAGGCATTTGGCGACTGCCGCGAGGGTTTAATACCCCGCAGCAAGCTGCGCATTCAAGCTACGATGCCCCGCAGCTTGCTGTGCATTAAAGCTACAATGCCCAGCAGCTTGCTGCGGGGTATTTCACTTCTTTTTTCCAGATGCTTGCAAATATGATGACGGGCGCCTTGCAGATTTATATAGGGAAGGCTATACAATATAGTGAAGAACATGGGACGGACAAGGCGGTGGTTATGACGATAGCCGGAGCTACCAACAGCAAGATAGACTATAGCGCATTTGAAAAAGGAGATGGCAGGATGTGTACATTGTTTGAAGAGATTGCATTGGAGAACGAAAAGAAGGGCAAAGCAGAGGGAAAGGCAGAGGGCAAAGCAGAGGGGATTATTGAGACTGGCTTAGATGTTGGACTTTCAGAGCAGGATATATTGGAGCGTCTCCAAAAGAAACTGGATATATCGCTTCAGAAAGCGCAGGAATATGTTTCAAGATTCGGAAAGCGGACGGTATGAGTGCGAGTTTGAAGTAAGGAATGTCATTAAGCCGGAGGAATTGGAGGACCGTGATACGGAAGTGTTTTCCATATTAGAACACGGGAACACAGCAAGAAGTATACAGGCGGTCAGAGATCATATTAAGATTAAGAAAGAAATCCACGGTGTAAGGTGTGGAGCCTGTGATGCTCGGCATGGAGTCACAGGAGCATATTAATTATGCTAAGAGTTGTCTATTGCTGTTTTGCGGCACTTACCTCGCGTGACAAGAACAGTCTTTTGGAATAAAGTTGAGAAGAATTTTCCGATAAACGAGGGTTTCCCAAAATAATACAATGATAAGGGAGCACTATAAAAGTATGAAAAAGATATGATATACTGATTGAAATGTTTGCAAAAAAGAAAGTATACGAAAAAAGGAAGAGGATAAGGGGACTGGCATAGACAGGAGTAAGTTGTGACATTACGGAAAGCATATCAGGTTCTTGGAATTCCGCAGGGAGCCGGGAAGAGCGAAATCAAGAAAAGATATAGGAAACTGATGCAACAGGTGCATCCGGATGCTAACGCATCATTGCAGGGAAACTATTTGTACAGTGCGCAGGAAATTAACCACGCATATGCAATTTTGATGAAAGAGAAACCGGCCGATCTTGAGAATATTAATTATGATGACCGGCATCCGGGCTCGAAGGATAAAAAGAATGCCGCGTGGGACGCGCCTGTCAATGGAAATGCATTTGTGGAGCGGGAAGTTTTGCAGTATGTGGAAGATTATGATGGGACGGTTTTGGGAACTTTCTGTGCGGCTAAAGGGAAATACCTGTGGAAGACAGATGAGGATTTTCCACTTTTTTTGCGCAGTATGTATCAATGCAGTAAGGAGCTATTGGACGGGATAGATGAGAGATATTATAAGGGAGGGGCTTCAAACAGACGGCAGCAGATTCAGGCGGAACTTGCGTATCTGCTTGCCCAGCAATTTATAGATGCATCTGCCTTGTTCTCGGAAATTGCGCAAGAGGAGGAAAGCAGTCCGGACGGAGAAAGGATTTTTTATCTTGATTCCATGCTGGAATTGGAAGATGGGATGGCTCCTGTAAAAAAGGGGGAGCTGTTTTATCCGTCCAGGCTTAGTAATCACAGATTATTTATAAAAAATCAAGCAGGGCAGGAGCTGGGGTATCTTTCTTTTTTAGACGATCGTATGTATTATCTAATCATTCCTCTTTTTGAACAGAAGAGAGTCCAGGTCAAAATGCAGGCAGACGAGGGGAAGGCGGAGAAAAGGAAAGGGAAAGCGGTTAGGTATCTAAAGCTGCATCTGTGGGTAAAACTGCAGGATGCGGATAGGCGGATGCCCGAAAGCCTGAACTTGAAGATTGATAAGCTATTGGCAGATTATGTAGATGCCTGCTTATAATTTAAATGACTTGGAAGTTTTCCGCTGAGATTTTTGCTATATTAGTAACCTCTTTTTTGGAGGATAACAGAATTTGTCATAGAAACAATAGGTATTGTATTTTTAAGCAGGATGGAAGTGTCTGGGAAAAGCTTTATAATAATGGCAATAATAAAAGCAAAGTTTTCTGTTGAAAGAGGCTGCTCAGGTAATGGAGCCACACTGAAAATTGGAGTGATATAGACGAGAGGCATGAGTATATGACATTATTGATGCATGATCAGGAATGGATATTTTAGAGGAGAAGTGATATATGTCACTGGCAATGCAGAATTTGATAGATCAGTATATTTCTGAAATTAAGAAAATTTATGGTTTACATTTACGGAAGGTGATTTTGTATGGTTCTTATGCCAGAGGAGATTTCGAACAGAATTCAGACGTAGATATTATGATATTGCTTGATATATCGGAGTCAGATTTAAAGTCTTACAGCCAGAAACTTTTTTATATGACATATGACTTTAATTTAGATAATGATCTTGATATAAAACCGATTGCCAAAAGCGAGGCACATTTTATAAAATGGATTGAGAACTATCCGTTCTATGCAAATATCCATAAAGAGGGAGTGATTTTATATGGAGCAGCATAAAAATGGATACAAACAGGAAACAAGTGTAGATTCCGCAGACATTTCAAAGAGTGTGGAAGGATTTAAAGTATTAAAGTCTTTTGCGGGTACGCTGCCTGCGGATTTTGATTATGAAAAAGAACTGGAAACAATGCGAGATGAAAAGTATGCTTGTTTTAATTGATTCAAATAGGGATCAGCAGGATGTTTAGGTAAAGTTGAACTAATGACGATTGCAATAATTAATGTAAATATGGAGTGAAGAGGGTGATTTTTATGATAATGACGAGCATTGAGTTACATGTTCCAGCAGAAACTAAAGCCTATGTATTGGATAAAACAACGGAAATGGTGCGGAATGCCCTTTTGCTGTATCCAAGCATTGCGGATGAAACAATATCACATGGCAGGGCGGCAGAACTTCTTGGCATATCTTAAATGGAACTTATTGATTTATATAGCAGTTTGGGAATTCCATATTTGGATATGACAGATGAGGAGTTTGAAGAGGAAATACAAATGGTTAAGAAGATAGCGGAGAAACTTTCATAAATTCACCAATCTACCTATATCTTTAGTAGTTCACTGGAAATTGATAAAGAGTATGCAAGTTGCTCATATGAAAGTGGAAATGGGGAGGAAATGAGTATTGGATAAGAGATCACGGTTGAAGGAAATAAAAATTTCAGGATATAAATCTTTAGGAACAGACACGCAGCCGATCAGTTTAAAAATGGATACGTTAAATATTATCATAGGGGCAAATGGAGCGGGGAAAAGTAACTTTATTTCTTTTTTTCAGATGCTTGCAAACATGATGACGGGTGCCCTGCAGATTTATGTTGGGAAGAACGGAACGTCCGAGTCGTTGCTACAGTTCGGGTCTAAAAGGACAAAGATGATTTCTGCAAGTCTGGTATTTGAAAATAAAATATTCACTGATACTTATGAGTTTTCCCTTGTGAAAGCGGTAAATGATACGCTGATCTTTGCAGAGGAAATCATCAGTGACGGAAAAAATACATTTGAACTCAGCAGTGGACAAAAGGAGAGTTTTCTGCTTACGGATCAGGCGACCCATGCCAGTGAGCGGGCTGTCAAGGCGATTCTTTCCGGCTGTAAGACATTCCAGTTTCACGATACATCCGCAGAAGCGCATATCAGGAATGCCGCCAATATAGACAATAACCGATCTTTGATGAGCGACGGGGGAAATGTAGCTGCCTATTTGTATATGCTGAAAAAGAACCATGTGCAATATTACAATCGGATCGTGGATCATGTGCGATATGTGATGCCATCGTTTTATGATTTCTTTCTGGAGCCACAAATGTTGAATCCACAATGGATTAAGCTTCAGTGGATCGAAAAGGGAAACAGTGAATATGTGTTTGGCCCGGAGCATTTTTCGGATGGCACATTGCGGTTTATTGCACTGGCAACCCTGTTTTTACAGCCGCCAAAGCTCTTGCCGCAGGTGATCTTTGTGGACGAGCCGGAGCTTGGTCTTCACCCGCAGGCAGTAGATGTTCTGGCTTCTATGGTAAAAAAGGCAACGGAGAGTACACAGGTGATTATGGCGACACAGTCTCCCAGACTGCTGGACAGTTTTGATTATAAGGATATTATTGTGGCGGAAAAGGACAGGGAAACGGGATGTACCATGTTGGACCGGCTGGACGAAGATGAGGTGAAGGTATGGTTGGAAGATTACAGCCTTTCTCAGATCTGGGACAAGAATATAATCGGAGGGCAGCCGTAATATGAAGAATTTTCGTATTCATATAAGACGTGGAAACAATGGACATGATGATTGTTTCCGCGTTTTACTATGTAAAAATTTTATTTCCGTGAGCAACGAGTCAAAGTTATGCTTGCATGACCTTGGCGACTGCGTGTAATATCCAGCAGCTTGCTGCACATTTAAGCTATGATGCCTCGTAGTTTGCTACGGGGTATTTCACTAGAATTTAGTTAAGAAATGCTTTTCCAGTCTTTTTCAGTTTTTTCTTGTTGAGTATTTCTTGTATAGGATTACGACTATAGAATATAAAAATGTAATATAGATGTGAAACAGAAATTTTGGTTTTTAGACAAATATTCCTTTTGATTAAGTTATGTTTTGGACTTGATAATAATAGACTTAAGGGAGCATTCTGTAGGGAGTCTTCCGGGCGAAAATGAAATCAAAATAAATTATGGATGATCCTTAATGTGTATTAGAATGTCTTCAACCTTGCAATCAAGGATATTACAAAGTAAATCGATTGTATGGGTGCTGACATAGGCGTTTTTCCTCAATCTTGAGAGCTGTCCGGCACTAAAATGAAAATTTTTTATTAATGAATATTGCGTTATTTCTTTTTCCTTCATGGTTTTCCATAATGGTTCATATGAAATCACAATTGTTCTCCTAAATTTTATATTGATATAATACAATTATTGCCCTATAATGGATATTAGCCATAAATGGATAATGTTTGTGGAGTGACATTTTATGTCAATGAGAGGTGCTATATTAAATTTATAGGTAACTAAAATATCTGTCATAATATGAGAGATATTTTTTCCTTGGGAGGGGGATGTGCTTTATGACATAAAGTTTATAAAAGTGCAGGAAAATGAGCGACATAAAAAGTTGGGAGGACAAAAGAATGAGCATACTATTAGGAATGGCAAATTTATGTGAAGCGATTGTAGATGCTATTGAGTATGGACCGATAGAGGCGGTGAAAATTAATACGTCGTTTTGCCCGGAGGCTGAACGAAGTTACAGAAAAATAATGAAGGATCTTGAAACAGAACCATCTAAAACGGATGTTGCGTTAAGTAAAACAGATGAAAATAGGGCTATTAATAAAGATGTAACTGTGATTTTGGATCGCAATTTGATGGAATATGAGGAACCAAAGTCATCGGAAGATATTGTAGATGAAACAGAGGAAGAGGCTATCCGTAAAGCAGTGGAAGAGAAAACCTGCTGGTAGAAATATGTAGGCTGATTACAAAGGAGAAGATGCGATGGGAAACGGGAATAAATTTTTTGAAGCAATGGAACGTGATATTATGAATTTGGATATTTCCGAAACAGAGAGAAACAAGCTGTTAAGAAATTTTCTGCATTTGAAGGAGCAAAAGATAAATCTGATGATTACAGGTGCTACTGGGTGCGGAAAAAGTTCTACCATTAACGCGCTGTTTAATACAGAGGTTGCCAAGGTGGGAGTCGGCGTTGACCCGGAAACCATGGAAATAACAAAATATGAACTGAATAATCTGGTGTTATGGGACAGCCCCGGTTTGGGTGATGGAAAAGAGGCGGATAACCGACACGCAAAAAACATCATTAAAAAGCTGAATGAAAAAGACGAGAACGGTAATCTGCTGATTGATCTGGTTCTTGTGATACTGGACGGCAGTACAAGGGATTTAGGTACATCATATGAACTGATCAATCAGGTCATCATTCCGAATTTGGGAGAAGAAAAGGAAAAGCGGATACTTGTCGCAATTAACCAAGCGGATGTAGCTATGAAGGGAAGATATTGGAATTATGAGGAAAACAAACCAGAGCCGCAGCTGGTAGATTTTTTAAATGAAAAAGTGGAATCAGTGAGAAAACGTATTAAAGAAGGGACAGGAATAAATACTGAGCCTATTTATTATTGTGCAGGTTTTAAGGAAGAGGGAGAAGCGCAGTGTAAACCGTATAATCTTTCTAAGCTGTTCTACTATATTCTCAACAATACGCCTGAGGAGAAGAGGCTTTCTTATGTGGACAATATGAATTCCAACAGTGAAATGTGGGAGGATGATGATGATCTGCAGGATTACAAGGCAGGAATCATGGAAGGTTTTGGCTCTGCCATTATTCAAGGCATTGGCAAGGGTGCCAGTATTGGCGGTGAGATTGGCGCAATATTTGGACTTAGGAAGGTAGGTGCATTTGTCGGCGGCGTGTTTGGCGCAGCGGGTGGATTCTTTAAGGGGCTTTTTGGTGGTTGGTAATATGGATTTTAGCAAGTATAGGAAACCGGATATCGAAGAAAAACTGAAAAGAGCAAAATTCCGGCCGATGACATTGATGGTTACAGGAGTCACCGGGGCAGGAAAGTCTACCACTTTAAATGTGATTTTTCAGCATGATGTAGCTAAAATTGGAAATGGCGTTGAGCCGGAAACAATGAGACTGGGTGAATATAGACTTAATGATGCATTTCGGGTATGGGATACGCCGGGACTTGGTGACGGGGTTATGAATGACCAACGCCATAAAAAGAAGATTGTGTATCTTCTTAATACAAAATATCAATCTGCGGAAAGAAATACATACGGTCTTATCGATATGGTACTGGTGATTATTGAGGGATCAAACCGTGATATGGGATCTACTTATACACTGTTGAATGATGTGATTGTACCAAATATCCAAGGGGATCGTGTTTTGGTTGCCATCAATCAGGCAGATGTGGCGATGAAGGGACGGCACTGGGATAAGAAAACAAAACAGCCAGATACAGTATTGCTTAATTTTTTGGAGGAACAGGTCAGCTCTATTCAAAGGAGGGTGAAAGAAGCAACAGGTATGCTGATTCCGAAACCTATATATTATTCGGCGGAGTATGGATACCATTTAAAGGAATTGTTTGATTTTATCGTGGATCATATGCCAAATAACAGAAGGGAATTGTAGGAGTCTGTATGAAAGAAGAAAAATCACCAAAAAACAACCGCGTTCTCGACATCTATACCCGCCTCACCGAAGGACATATCATCAGCAAAGCGCAGGAGGCACAGCGCTTCGGTGTGGACGAGCGCTCCATCCAGCGTGACATTGATGATATCCGTGCTTTCCTTGCAGACAGGCAGTCCGATCAAGCCGATGACCACCGTGTGATTGAATATGACCATAGGCAGAAGGGGTTTGTTATGACTGGGGCAGAAACTTCCATGATGACAAACAGTGAAATCCTTGCGGTGAGCAAGGTGCTGCTGGCGAGCCGGGCTTTTACGAAAAAGGAGATTAGCGGTATCTTAAAAAAGCTGGTGGACGGTTGCGTGCCCTTGCGGAATATGCGGCTGGTCAGTGAGCTGCTCTCCAACGAGAAATATCACTATGTAGAATTGCATCATAAGAGCCATATTCAGGATAAACTCTGGGAGCTTGGGACGGACATTCAGGAGCATAATCTGGTGGAGATTATCTATACCAAGGCGGAGCACATGAAGGAAACGGTGAAACGTCTGATTGAGCCAATGGCAGTGCTTTTCTCGGAGTACTATTTTTATCTGAATGCTTTTATTGTGGAACGAAACAAAGATGGGACGTGGTCTCATAAGTACGACTATCCCGCAATCTTCCGCATAGATCGGATCCAGTCCTACAGGGAGACGGGGGAAAAATTTCGGGTGGCTTATGTGAATAGGTTTGAGGAAGGGGAATTTCGCAAACGGATTCAGTTTATGTATGCCGGAGAACTGATGCGGATTCAATTGAAATATTATGGGGAAAACCCGGAGCCGGTATTAGACCGGCTTCCAACGGCGCAGATTATAGAACAGGGTGAGCATGTGTGTACGATCAGCGCGGAGGTATACGGAAATGGCATTTTAATGTGGCTGTTAAGCCAGGGGAGCCGGATAGAAGTGCTTCGCCCGGAAAGTCTGCGGCGGGAGATGAAAAAAAAGGCACAGGAGATCGTAGAACTGTACAATTAATTTAGAATAGGACAGAGATGTGAAAGTGGAAGAAACGATAAATATGGGGAATCCCGGAGGTATGCTCTGGGATTTTTTTTGTCTATTTATAAATTTTCTCTAATAGTGACATAATCTGTCATAGCTGTTTTTTATACTGATTTTATCGTCAACGAAATTTATAAACAGGTGTAATTGCAACATGAACAAACGAGTAGGAGGATAAAGCTATGTTATTAGGGATGATCAGATGTCTGGAAGCGGTGGGAGACATATTAGAGTACGGACCTGTGGAGGCGGTGAGGATCAACACAGCTCTTGTTCCAGAGGCAGAGAGGTCCTATAGGGAGATTATGAAGAATATTGATAAACCAATATTGGAATCCGGGTATAGTTCGACTGTATCGGCTCCGGGAAAGGTCATACGCGATATAGGGAGAGCCCGTGTTAGCAGAAAAAGGACGGACGCATTCCGTGAAGCTGTCGAAAAGGCGGTCCGAGACCGTATGAGTGATAATTGTTATTCGGAGGAGCATCATCTACAGATAAAAGATCTTGCCTATGAGATGCACGACTGTCTCAGTGATTTTCTGGAGAAGGCTTCGGAAAAATATGAGGAAGAAGAGACTTTTGCGGTATGTGAGGAGCTTCCTGAATTGGATGCTTCCGATTATGGGAGCGGTGATTATGATTACGGACGGCTGTCCCAGGCAAAGGTGTCGTGCAGGGATGCTTTGACGCACGCGGTTACTGATATGCGGGACTATTATGAGGAAGGGAAAAGAAAGGCAGCGGCAGGTGGAAGGCAGTTTTTAAGGTGTGTGGCGGAGGATATCCGGCTATTTTTAGAAGACTTTACGGCATCCTATGATGACTATGTGTCCCTGTACTGTGAAGGTGAGGCGAGGGTATGGGCAGAGGAGATGCGGAATGAGATCGTGGACGCAGGCACAAAGCAGTACGAGTCCATGAAACTGGAAGAAAAGCTGGATGAAATATGCAAAGACGTGTTTGACCGGCCAGTGGAAAAATATTGGGATGTATGGGCATATTTTGACCAGTGTGATTATGAGGAAGATGACGAAAGCTACTGCTACAAGATAGAGGATGCGGTTTGTAGTCTGAACGATATGCTAAGGGAATGTTATGAGTCGGCTTGTGGGCAGATGGACGAGCGGGTGCGGAAAGTGTATCAGTCGGCGCTGGACGAGGTAGCGAATGTATTAAGCGCCGGATTGGTCGGGCTGATATGAGTGGCCGATACGAAAAATGTGCAGGAAACGAATGAGGGAGGAGTCATACAATGTTTATACTGTTATTTCCAATGGGGATGGGCATTCTGGCATGGATATTTGGTCTCAGGCAGATTATGAGGGCGGTGTCGGACCAGAGAATGGTCTGCCGCTTTGATCAAAGGATGCAGCAGTGGATGAAAGACGGCGGGACAGAAGAAAAATGGAGTAAAGAGGCGTTGGGATTGATACCGATCATGCCTTTGGTGAAAAAGGGCATGATAATTGCTCTGCTTGCAGGCGTGGTCATGGATATTATCACATATGTCGCAGCGCAACCGCTCGTACAGATATCCCGGAGAGCAGGAGGCGCGGCGGGCGTACTGGTCTTTCAGAATGGCAGTACACCGCTACGGGTGGCGCTGTCGTTATGGGGACATGGTTCGCTGGCTGCCGGGATTATTGCATTCATGGGGCTTGCGGTGGGGACGGCGATGGCTGTCTGCGGTGTTGTCGTAAAAACGAAGGTGTCTGCGGATCTGGAAAGGGCATATAAAATTTATAAGCATTTATTGAATGTTCATAATGACTAAAGATGTTCGAATCGGGCTGTACAATGATAAGGGAGTTTCCCATATAGAAATATCTGGGGGAGGGGGAGGTGTGCTGGTGATAGTATAAGTTTTATCAATAGTTTGGGGAAATTATCGACGAAAAAACAAAAGAGAGGTAAAAGAAATGGAAGAGAATAAAAACATGGTTCCCATTAAAGCAGAAATCGTAGAGGGAAAAAGGAAGAAACATACGGTAAGAAACGTCATTATCGCCGTAGTTGCGATATTCTTTTTGCTGGCGTTGTGGATTGGTGATAGCGATGACAGCGTCAACACACCTGCTTCAAATACAGAAGAGGTACAGCAAAAAACGCAGGTTGAACAAACAGAGGAGACAGAAAGGGTTGAGAAAGAAAAGGAGGTAGTTGTTGCAGCTGCCAAAGAGGAAACTCTGGGAGTAAAAAATGATGGCAGATATTATTTCGAAATAGGAAACAGTTATCCGATCAAAAGTAATGACAGTGATATGGAATGGGAGTATACTGTTGCAGATATTAATATTGCCAGATCGGTAAGTCCGCTTGACTCCACCGATAACTATATCTTCTATATTGATCTGGAAGTCAGTAATAAGGATGACGAAGATAAACTTACCCTCACAGACACAGCTATAAAAATGTATGTCGATGATTTCCAAGTAAATACCGACTCATGGTATGGATATATGGATACTATTTTCCCGGGGATTGAATGTGAAACCATAGCCGTTAATCCCGGCCGCAAAACAAAATTCAGATACTATGCAGCAATGCCCATTAGCGATGCCAATGCTGCAAACAGTATAGAACTGGAATTAAATGGCCTGGTTGCATTGTTTAAGGATAATGGTGAATGGCAATATGGTCTTGAACAAATTGCTGCAGATCAAAAGGAGGCAGAGCATAAAGCTATGGTAGTAGACCAGGTGATGAATGGGATAGGCGGTGAACCTGGTGATATAGTATGCGGTAGATATCACGTAGCTGTAAATCTTATAAGTGGGAGAAACGAAGCTATCGTCCAGCCTTACACGGATTCGGAAGATAATCCTTATGTAATTACAATCTACTGTACCGATTCGCAAGGATATCAGGTTGGTGATTTTGCTGGATATCTTCGTAATGACGGGGATTATTATACTGTTGTGGATGGATCATGCGATATGGAATATGCCCATGTTACCTTTTTAAATAATGGTATGAGTATAGAAACCATTAACAA